>Ga0265297_10000683_pt1 | contig 95043 bp, 66 predicted proteins | sample Munlanlwell13791_FD_192502 | JGI IMG/M metagenome (GOLD analysis project Ga0265297, IMG submission 192502) | Leachate microbial communities from a municipal landfill in Southern Ontario, Canada - Leachate well 137-91 | ecosystem: Engineered > Solid waste > Landfill > Unclassified | place... | reverse complement strand
ATTAAAAATAATAATTTCAATAACTTCTCAGACGGCGTTATAGCAACAAACTCAAGTATAGATTTGTATTATAACCGGTTTTACTCGGAAATAATCGGAGCAAAATCAATCCAGGGATTTTCAGAAAGCAATTTAAACATGAGTCCAAACGATGAATATTACTTAGGAGGATACAACAGAATCAATACCATGAACGATGAAAGTAAAAACGTATATGTTGATAATTCATTCGTTTTTCTTGAAAACGGCGATAATACATTTGATATATCCGAATATAGCGGGAACGGCGAAAAGCCATACCACATATTCGGCACATTTCCTTCTATAAACGAACAGCAATATCCGGCAGCTTACAATTGTTTTAGAATTGATAACGTAGATGAAGAGGCATTCGTAGATGTAACCGTAAACGGAACACCCGTAGAATTTAATTTTTATCCCTATAGCTGCAATGCCATGCTTTCGGGAGATTATGAAGTAGTATCCATAGAAGGGCTTGTAAATGACACAATAGCCGTAAAAAACACCGGACAAGGAGGAAGCGAAAAAGGTAATGGCGGAAATGGGAATGAAATACAGGTTTCACGATGTAAAACACTCTCGGATTCCATAAATATAAGCATAAGAAAGAGGCAATATTCCATAACAGAGCAAAAATGCATAGAACTATTAAATTTATATCCTGATAGTTCTGCAAGCATTGATGTACTGAATAAACTATACCTCTCCTCATTGCTGCAGGACAGTGCGGGCAGCAAAATGTCTCCTTTGAAGACCTTTTACGAGACAGTAATTCTTAACAATCAAGGAAAAGAAAAACTAATAAACAGGTGTTTCTATCTTATTCAAAAATGCAAGGTGTCATTAAAACAATACACTTCTGCTCTTGAAGGATTTAGCTTTATCATACAGCAAAATCCCTATACTTACGAGGGGCTTGTTGCCTCCTGGGACTTTGCCGCTACTCATCTTCTGGATAGCATAGGAGGGAGCAGCGGAGGTTTAACCGGTAAAACAGATGAAAAGCAATTAACAGCATTTGATATCACAGACAGATATGATTCAACAAAGTTCACGAAAAAACAAAGAAACGAAATATCGAAATCTGTCAACGATATACTCGAAAGCAAGAGAATAACCCAAACAGAGAAAATAGAAACACTTCAAAAGAAATCAGAAGAAGGAAACAGGGAGGCGGCAAAAGAACTTCATACGATGAAACGACTAAACGAGACAGTGAAAACCAAAAAACCCGGAAATAACTCAGAGCTGCAGGGCATAATACAATCAGATATTAAGAAGGTATTCAGCAGAGTTGATAATAATCCGACTGAATCTGTAAGCATTATTCCGCAGACTTATCAATTATACCAGAACTATCCGAACCCGTTTAACCCGACAACAAAGATAGCTTTTGACCTTCCGAAAGACTCAAAGGTAAAGCTTGTAATCTATGACATACTCGGAAGAGAAATGAAAACACTTGTAAACAACGAATTCCGTTCAGCAGGTAAATACATCACCGAGTTCAGCGGCCCAAACATGGCAAGCGGAATTTACTTCGCAAGAATACTTGTTAACGAGGGTAAGGAATTTAGAGCAGTTAAGAAAATGGTTCTTCTCAAGTGATTCGTCCATTTATTTACTTATTTGTTATTGATAATTATTTAAACCCGCAATAATACTGCGGGTTTTTTATTCATTATACTCAAAATATTAATCTCCTTATCATCATCTAACAATTTTATAAGTCAGTGTTAATCATAAAACTATCATTTCTTTTGTCGTGCGTTATTTATTAATATGAACTATTTAGAAATCAAAAAGGGCAGAAACTTTCACTCCCGCCCTTTACTATTTTTCTATTACCTTCTAAGCCTATGCAGGTGAATTGTACGTCTCAGTAAACAATTCCTTATAATCCTTCTGAAGTAATGCATTCTTTACATCCTTCGTTATCGTAGCACATTTGTTAAGTACCATATAAACATTATCCACAAAGAGTCTTATCTCGTCAAAGTCCATCGTTTGGGGCTTTTGGCTTATCGCTTCAAAAAGCTCAAGTTGTAATTTATCGAGCAGTGCAACTGAATATTTGGATTTTAATAATCATAAAATATGAGTAAATAACATTACCTAAAGTAAATCTATATTTTATTTAAATTCAAAATATATAATATTATGAAAGTTTTATATTACCTCAAAAGTTCAAAATCAACAATACTTTCTTTTCAGATTCTATTACTTTTATTTGCCGTCTCTTCTTATTCCCAGTCCGGGTGGTTTTCTCAGCCGCTGCCCGTGAGCGGGCAAGTGCAGGACTTGAAGTTTTTTGATGCGAATACAGGGCTGATTGCTATGTGGCAGCCAACTGTTTTGTTGAGAACGACTAATGGCGGGTATAATTGGGATTCAGTATTAAATATACAAGTTGCATGGCAATTTGATTTGATTGATAGCAATATAGTATATGCAATAGGCTCCGGAGTTACAGTCGAATCTAACGGGATTCTTCTAAAATCAATAAATCGCGGTGCAACCTGGGACAGTTTACCTGTAGCTAATTCCTGGACTGTAAACGGAATATCATTTGTAAACCGTGATACCGGCTGGGTAGGGGGAACTGCGGGCGGGTTGCCTTTTCTTTGGCGGACAACGAATGCGGGTATAACATGGACGGTGCAGTCATCAAATACAGGATTCGGAAAAGTCTTTTTTCTGAAAAATAAAGTGAATGGCGAATATGTGGGGTGGTCGCAAAATTATGGTACACTTTGGATAACGACAAATAGCGGCATTAACTGGATACAAAATACATCCGTTGGAGAATTACCAGATGCAATAGCTATGTTTTTCTCAGATCAATTTACAGGTTATATATCTAATAATACGAAATTAACAAAAACTACAGATGGAGGTGATTCTTGGCATAATTATGAAATGCCCTCTGGGAATTTAATTTCAGCAAGATGGTTCCAGAAATTTGATGTATTAAATAAAGATACAATTTATGGTGAGGGTGGAGATAGATATTTTGGCGGAGGAAAAGTCAGACGTATTATCTGGGTATCAACAAATGGCGGTGTTAACTGGGGATTCCAACAACCCGATACAAGTATTGCGAAATTTTTTATCGGAATAGATTTTGTGAATAAAGACACGGGTTGGAGCAGTTGGATAAGAACCAATGACGGAGGAGGACCAATTATCATAACAGGAATAAACAATCAAATAACTACCAAGCCCGAATTATTCATTCTTGAACAGAATTATCCAAATCCTTTTAATTCATCAACAAGAATAAACTTTTCCATATCAAAACCTTCATTTATTTCATTAACTATCTATGACATAATAGGAATGGAGGTGTTAAAGATTTATAACAACGAGTTTTTCACAGCAGGCAATTATTATGCGGGAATTGATATAGGAAAGATGGGTTTGTCGTCAGGTGTGTATATTTATAGAATGCGGGCTTTGGACATAAAAAGCAATAATGTCTTTGAGCAGTCGAGAAAATTTGTTTATGTAAAGTGATTAAATACTGATAATTATGAGATACTTTAAAATCAAACATTTTTTAGAATTTAAATAAATTTTAAAATGAGGAAATTTAAATTTATACTTGCAATAATTACAGTAGTAATTATAGCATTCACAAGTTTGTCACAGTTAAATTCACAAAACAACCCGAACATGAAAAAAGGGTTTTATCTGGGACCAATGAGCCACTACTTTTTAAATGTTCTTGAAACAGATTCCCATAACCGATGGTATCAGGATTTATCCTACAATTTGATGCAGAGTTATTGTGCACATCTTGATACAATAGATCCAACTTTCCAAGGCAAAGGGCAAAAAGATGGTGGCTTCTTTGAACTCATCGGAAATTATCAATCGCAGATGAATCAGGTAATAACAAACTGGCGTAACATTGCAAATGACAATTCATTGATATTTGAAAGAGAAAAAATACTACGTCCTGCTTATGGACAGAGATTCACATATCAGGCAGAAAAACCGGGAAAATGGAGAAACATATTTCCTGCTTATGGTTATGATTCATTAGAGTATATTACAGGTCATGATACAACAGAATATTGGGTGAATGAAACTGTTACAAGCCGCAGATGTGTTGTTGGAAGAGATGCTTCAGGATTTATAGTGAAAGATTTATATGAAAACTGCAGTCAGACAAATAATATAACTCAGATACATGATACTATAAACAGTTCCGGCTGGGAAAGGCTTTATTCGGATGTTAAACAGAAAAAACACGGCATACGATGGTTTGTGAAACCAAGAATGAGAGTAATTCCCGATTCTGCTTTAGCACATTTTAACGATACCGTAGTTACTATACTTATTAATAATTTTAACGGTGATAATATTAAGTCTTACACAATTTGTGGAAGAAATTTTTTCAAAACTGATGGGCAAAATCAGTATTATGATGGACAGTTTATAGAATTATTTAATCAACTTGGTGCTGATAGTGCTAAATTTCTATCCGTGTCTGCCGATTCATTAGCCTTCGGCAGGGTAGAGGGTGATACAATAGTATATCAAAGTCAGGTTGACTATCAGGTGAAATGGCTTGGAAAGATTGATGTGTGGCTTGACTACGTTAGAGTTGACGACTCCTGGGCGCATTATCTATTTACTGATACATGGGTTCAAGGACAAACTTATCCTCCAAATAATAGGTGGCATTTTAGAGAACGAATCAAAGAAGAAGTCGAAGCATTTGTTGAAACAAACAACGGACTTGGTTATTTCTGGGTTGACGAAGTTCAGTATCCAAATATAGAATGCATAGGTGAAGTTAACAAGCTAATTAAAAGATACTCCAATAATCAAATGTCATTACTTTTTATCACTGACCCTAAAGCATTTATGGGATGGCCTGCGTTTAGAGCAGTTAATTCCTCAACCATAGTTAATGAGGCGAATTGGGATATCTGTATTAATAAAGCTATAGATTGCGGCGCTCTTAGCGATATAATGATAACACAGTGGTTTCCGTTTTATTATACTTTAAGATATCCGAATGTATTGTCGGATATAAGTGATACATTACATATTCATGGAAAAGTATTAAAAGCAGATAATTACCATCAATATACACATATACCCGACGAAGGAATACAACCTTCAATATCATGGTTTATACGGCAGCAAAAATATTTTTATAAGAAAGCCAGAGATAAAGGATTAATATACGGAGTAATAAATCAGATTAACAGCGATGAGAAAAACATAAAAGGAACTGGCTCGAACGAATGGGGAATAAGAGAGCCGACTAACGAGGAAATCTCCATGCTAATGCATACATCCATGGCATATGGGGCAAAAATAATGCTCGAATTTTCATACACGAGTACTCAGCAAACCGACACTATAAAAAACGCTTATAACTGGGGATTAACATCTACTGACAGGGACAGTTTTACGCACAAAAGAGATTTCAATTATTACGGACAGAAGAAATGGGATTTTGTTGCAGACTTAAATTATAAGCTTAAAAAAATAGGTGATTTCATGTATCCGATGAATCAAACAAATGAACATTTAATACATGATAAAACACTGACTGTAAACATTGTAACATATCCGGATTGCAATGACTGCGGCACTGCTAACCATGATTACATACAAAATATAATAAGTTATGCTCCATACAACGACATATCAGAAATGTGCACAGGGTCAAATATGCAAGTCGGGCATAACGACTGCAGCGAGCAAAGATACTGGGAGTTGGGATTCTTTAATCCTAATCCAAATTCAGCAAAACCGAATGATAAAAGCAAGTATCTTTATGCCGTAAACAAAAGAACTTATCCGGTTAATGAAAGTAATGATTACGGAGACATAAGAGTATTAAAAATAATGTTTAACTCCTCTCAATTGCCGGGATTTAACAACTGGGTAATAAAAGAAGCAGATACAGATTCGGTTATAACATACTTCAATAAATCAGCAATCGAATACGTGAATGCAGGAGAATTCCAGCCCGGCGAAGGAAAACTTCTTAAAATCGCTCCCGTAATGCAGGAAGGGGGAACGTTCGTATGCGATGAGGAAGTATCTTCTTCAACATTTGTGTGCGACAGCATTGTTTTCAATAACAACCATGAATTAAGGTTGTATCAGGGAACCACAATTAAGTTTAATCCGAAAGGTAAAATTGTATTCTCGGGAGGAAGTTTTTATTCAGGTATCTTACCTCAAAATTCATCTCCTGCTATGACAGAATTTTCCGGAAACAACTGTTACTGGGAAGGTTTATCATTTATAGGCGGAACGGATATACACATTTCAAATTCCGTATTTAAGAATATAGCTTACGAACCTCAGGGTGGATTGAATGCACAATATCAAAACTGTGCTCTCAGTATTATTAACTGCAATGATATTACAATAAGCAGCAGTCAGTTTTATATGGATTTCAAGTCAGGAGCAATCTATTATCAGTACAACAACTACGAAAACCCAAGGTGGGAAAATGCTTATATCGGCGGGAATAGCTTCATAATAAATGAAACCAACACGAACAGTCCTTTGGTAACCTCGTTCAGCTCTCTGTCTGCAACAGAAACTCCAATAAGACTTGAGGGCAACTATTTTAACAACATTTCGGGAGTATCTGCAATCGCAGCGGCTGTTAACGGAGTCTGCGGAGGAACTATTAAAAATAATAATTTCAATAACTTCTCAGACGGCGTTATAGCAACAAACTCAAGTATAGATTTGTATTATAACCGGTTTTACTCGGAAATAATCGGAGCAAAATCAATCCAGGGATTTTCAGAAAGCAATTTAAACATGAGTCCAAACGATGAATATTACTTAGGAGGATACAACAGAATCAATACCATGAACGATGAAAGTAAAAACGTATATGTTGATAATTCATTCGTTTTTCTTGAAAACGGCGATAATACATTTGATATATCCGAATATAGCGGGAACGGCGAAAAGCCATACCACATATTCGGTACCTTCCCTTCTATAAACGAACAGCAATATCCGGCAGCTTACAATTGTTTTAGAATTGATAACGTAGATGAAGAGGCATTCGTAGATGTAACCGTAAACGGAACACCCGTAGAATTTAATTTTTATCCCTACAGCTGCAATGCCATGCTTTCGGGAGATTATGAAGTAGTATCCATAGAAGGGCTTGTGAATGATACAATAGCCGTAAAAAACACCGGACAGGGAGGAAGCGAAAAAGGTAATGGCGGAAATGGGAATGAAATGCAGGTTTCACGCTGTAAAACACTCTCGGATTCCATAAATATCAGCATAAGAAAGAGACAATACTCCGTAACAGAACAAAAATGCATAGAACTATTAAATTTATATCCTGATAGTTCTGCAAGCATTGATGTACTGAATAAACTATACCTCTCCTCATTGCTGCAGGACAGTGCAGGCAGCAAAATGTCTCCTTTGAAGACCTTTTACGAGACAGTAATTCTTAACAATCAAGGAAAAGAAAAACTCATAAACAGGTGCTTCTACCTTATTCAAAAATGCAAGGTTTCATTAAAACAATACACATCTGCACTTGAAGGGTTTAACCTTATCATACAACAGAATCCTTATACTTATGAGGGTCTTGTTGCATCCTGGGACTTTGCCGCCACTCATCTTTTAGACAGCATAGGAGGAAGCAGCGGAGGATTAACCGGCAAAACAGATAAAAAGCAGTTAACAGCATTTGATATCACAGACAGATATGATTCAACAAAGTTCACGAAAAAACAAAGAAACGAAATATCGAAATCTGTTAATGATATACTCGAAAGCAAGAGAGTAACCCAGACTGAAAAAATACAAATACTTCAAAAAAAATCAAAGGAGGGTAGCCGGGAAGCAGAGAAAGAACTTAATACAATGAAAAGACTAAACGAGACAGTGAAAACCAAAAGACCCGGAAATAACTCAGAGCTGCAGGGCATAATTCAATCGGACATTAAGAAGGTATTCAGCAGAATTGATAACAATCCGACTGAATCTGTAAGCATTATTCCGCAGACTTATCAGTTATACCAGAACTACCCGAACCCGTTTAATCCGACGACGAAGATAGCATTTGATCTTCCGAAAGACTCAAAGGTAAAGCTTGTAATCTATGACATACTCGGAAGAGAAATGAAAACACTTGTAAACAACGAATTCCGTTCAGCAGGTAAATACATCACCGAGTTCAGCGGCCCAAACATGGCAAGCGGAATTTACTTCGCAAGAATACTTGTTAACGAGGGTAAGGAATTTAGAGCAGTTAAGAAAATGGTTCTTCTCAAATGATTCGTCCATTTATTTACTTATTTATTATTGATAATTATTTAAACCCGCAATAATACTGCGGGTTTTTTATTGATTATACTCAAAATATTAATCTCCAAATCATCGTCAGCTATAAATGTTATGAATCAGTGTCAATCATAAAACTATCATTTATTTTGTCGTGCGTTATTTATTAATATGAACTATTTAGAAATCAAAAAGGGCAGAAACTTCCGCTTCCGCCCTTTACTATTTTGCTATTACCTTCTAAGCCTATGCAGGTGAATTGTACGTCTCAGTAAACAATTCCTTATAATCCTTCTGAAGCAATGAATTCTTAATATCCTTCGTTATCGTAGCACATTTGTTAAGTACCATATAAACATTATCCACAAAAAGTCTTATCTCGTCAAAGTTCATCGTTTGCGGCTTCTGGCTTATCGCTTCAAAAAGCTCAAGTTGTAATTTATCGAGAAGTGCTATTTCAAGCGCAAATAATTTTTTCGTGGGTTTCAAAATTTGCTTTGCAGCCGCTTTCTTAACTGCCTTTTTTACAACCTTCTTTGCGGCTTTTTTCTTTAAAGTTTTCTTTTCTGCCTTTTTAATCTTTGCTGCCATATTAGTATTAAATTATTCGGGCGGCATATAACCGCCCGTACTTTGTTATTTAAATTAAGAAATAAACTTGCCTCTCGGCGTATAGTGAGTGTGCAAGAGCTTGTGGGACAGATGGCCGCATGGTCCTTCGGTAAAGAATTTTTCATATATCATCGTAACGTAAGGATTATCATGCGACTTTCTTAATTCCAATGATTCGTCTTCAGCATAAATAGCTTTTGCGCGTGCTTTGCGGATTTCAAGAGATGTCGGTATCGGCTGTCCGCCGCCGCCTATGCACCCTCCCGGACAAGCCATGAACTCTATAAAGTGACATTGACTGAATATGCCGCCTGCTTTTATATCGTCCATGATTTTCTTCGCATTCGCTGTTCCGTGTGCTACTGCAACTTTCAGCGTTGCTCCCTTAAGCCAGTCCCAATTTGGTACAAGATGCTTAATTAAATCAGGTACGGGTCCTACTTTATCGCCTATCGGAAGTTCAACATATTTAACGCCATCAAATCCGCGGACAGGAGTGACATTTGCATTTGCAAATATATCTTCTGCTTTGTTACCCGTTACAAACTCAACGACTGAACGTATAGCTGCTTCCATAACACCACCCGTAGCACCGAATATTAAACCTGCTCCGGACGCATCACCAAAAGGACTGTCAAAATGTGTCTTCGGCATTTCAGGCAAATAAATTCCTGCTTCTTTTATCATCTTTGCCATTTCTCGTGTTGTTAAACCATAATCCACATCCTTATAACCGGACGAATCCATTTCAGGTCTGTTACATTCAAACTTTTTCGCTGAACACGGCATTAATGCCACTGATACTACATCTTTCGGGTCAATGTTCATCTGCTGTGCATAGAATGTTTTAATGATTGCACCGAACATCTGCTGAGGTGATTTTGCTGATGATAAATTATCAAGATATTCAGGATAGTAATGCTCTATGTATTTCACCCATCCCGGTGAACAGCTTGTAAACTGAGGCAACGCAACGCTCTTGTCACCGCCTACGAGTGCTTTGTATAATCTTATTATTAATTCTGTACCTTCTTCAATGATTGTCAAGTCAGCAGTGAAATTTGTATCAAAGACCGCATCGAAACCGATTCTCTTAAGTGCGGTGTTTAATTCCTGTGTAAGCGATGTACCCGGTTCAATTCCAAAACACTCGGCAATCGCTGCTCTCGGTGAAGGTGCTGTCTGAATAACAACATGTTTCTTCGGGTCATCAATCGCAGCCCATATTTCGTCCGATGGGTCGTTTGCATGTAATGCTGCTGTCGGACAGCGGTTTATACACTGACCGCAGTTTATGCAGATTACGTCTGCTAGCGGCTTTTCCATGAATGTACCGATATGTGTTTTGTCGCCCCGATCTATCGATTCAAGCACGCCGACTTCCTGCAGGTCAATGCATGTGCGTACACACCTCTTGCATAGAATGCATTTGCTCATGTCACGGATTACTGAGTATGACGATTTGTCCATCTCATAAGCCGGTGTGTCACAGTGTCCGAATGTATAACCGTCAACTCCATATTCTTCGGCAAGCGACTGTAGTTCACAATTACCATTTCTTATACATGAATAGCATTCACCGTAATGTTCTGAAAGCAGCAAGTCTATAATGTGTCTCCTTGCTTTTCTTACCTGCGGTGTTGATGTTTTTACTTTAATAGGTGCAGTAATAGGAAATGCACATGATGCCTGAAGCGTTCTCATCCCTTCTACTTCAACTGCGCAAACTCTGCAAACACCCGCTACACACAGGTCATCATGGTGGCATAATGTTGGTATGTGCACCTGATTCTGTTTGCATGCTTCTAAAATTGTTGTTCCAAGTGGAACAGAAACTTTTTTCTCATTAATTTCAACAGTTACAGTCCCGCCAATAGTATTTGTGTCAACAGGTTTTTCAACCTTGAAAGGCTGCTGACTCGTAGGGGTTCTTAAATTTTTATTCTTATCCATTTTATGCTTCTGTTTTATTTAATATTTCATCTTTAAAGTTTTCAAGTATCGAAATGAACGAATTCGGACTCGATTGTCCCAGTCCGCATTTCGAGGCTATCTGCATCGTCGTGCCGAGCTCTTTCAGCTTGTTGATGTAGTCAAAAGTAAACTCTCCTCTTTCTATCATTTCAACACCCTTAAGCAATTTTGTATTTCCTATCCTGCAAGGTGTACATTGACCGCATGATTCTTCCACAAAGAATTCCATAAAGTTCTTCAGTACCTTCAACATATCTCTGTTCTTTCCGAATATCATAACTGAACCTCCCGTCGCTAAATCTTCGTAAGCCAAGGTTCTGTCAAACTTTGAAGCATCAATGCATACTCCGGATGCTCCGCCTATCTGAACTGCCTTCGCATCTTTTGCTCCTACTAATTTTAAAAGCTCGCTTATCTTTGTTCCCCACGGAAGTTCATAAACACCGGGCTTATCGCAATCACCCGATACCGAGAATAACTTCGAACCGCTGGATTTATCCGTTCCGACTTTTGCATACCAGTCACCACCTTTTGTAACTATGTGTGCAACTGCTGCCAGGGTTTCTACGTTGTTAACAGAGGTTGGTCTGCCGTTGTATCCTGTGTTTACAGGGTAAGGCGGACGGTTGCGTGCTTCACCGCGGTTGCCTTCGAGCGATTCAATCAATGCCGTCTCTTCTCCGCATACGTAAGCACCGGCACCCATTCTGATTTCAATATCATAATCAAATCCGGAACCGAGTATGTTTTTTCCTAAAAGATTATCTTTTCGCATCTTCTCAAGATAGTCTTCAAGATATTTTCTCATATATTCATATTCTCCGCGTAAATATACCATCCCTAATTTCGAACCTATCGTAAACCCGCCGACGACCATTCCGTCAAATACAAGCTCGGGATACTCTGTTAGTAATACCCTGTCTTTAAACGTTCCGGGCTCTCCTTCATCTGCATTACAGATTAAAAACTTTTCTTCTGCTTTCGCGGCTGCCGTTAACATCCATTTTGTTGATGTCGGAAATCCGGCACCTCCCCTGCCTTTTAATTTCGAAGACTTAAGTTCAAACAATATGTCTTCCCTTCCTAACTTTAATGCTTTTTTAATCGCATCACCTCGGTTATACTTGGAAAACAATACCGGACCTTTTCTTTCCTGTTTGCTAAATACTGGTTCCATTGATAATATAATTTTGATTTAAATTACTGTTAGTATTCGTTTGATTTGAATTATAATTTGTTTGTTCGAATTGTTCGTTTAAAGAATAGAATATATTAATGTCTAAATGATTTTTCATAAAAACATTTTTTCCGTCGCGTAGTATATACAATATAGGAAATGAGTTAGATAACAATTTTTTATTCCTCGGATTTCTGTAAAATATAAATTACATACACTTTTCTCAATCCAAAAAGATTTCCCTAAAATCTCAAATTTTACCTAATTATTGCATAATCCTCCCTTCGTTGGTTCGGTGATTTCGTCTTTACGAATTTCAGCTTTTCTGTGCGTTCCGTACAGCCTGATGCTCTTTATCGGGACTCTTGACCTTTCTCAATTTTTTCTTTCCCAAATATCCCCTAAATTGCATAAAATTTATTTATTTGTCATTAATTAAGCACACATATTCAATCCTGAAAAAGGATATTAAATCGGAAATAAAAAATCGATATGTCATAAATTCTTTATTGATGTTTGTTATTATTACAATCTCAATTATCAGGTTCACACTTGGTGATGAAAAAGTTGATGATACTATCCTATCCGGATTGTTTTGGATTGTGATTTTTTTCACAGCTATCAGCGGCCTTTCACGTGTATTTATTAAAGAAGAGGAAACAGGCACTTCTCTTGCACTTAAACTTTCCGCCGGTGCAACAGAAGTTTTTCTTGGAAAGCTTCTTTTCAACTTTGTGTTGACCTTCTCTCTGAACATGGTAATCTTTTTCCTATTTTCTTTGATAACGGGTATTCAAATAATAAACTTCTTTGCTTTCGGTTTAACTGTTATACTCGGAAATTTCGGAATCGTATCTGCCTCCACTATTATCGCAGCAATCATCGCCAAAGCAAATTCAAAAGGTACCTTATACCCTGTTCTTGCCTTTCCGATTCTTTTACCGCTGCTTATTACTATGATTGATGCTACAAAACTCGCGGCTGAAGGCGCCCCAACCGGTGAACTTCTCGGCAATTTTCAAATTCTAATTTCATACACGGTCGTTGTGACCACCGTTTCAATTTTTCTTTTTAAATTCGTCTGGGAAGACTGATGAAGAACTCAGATTTCTATAATTCCTTGTCTGAAAATTATGACGATATGATCGGTTTCGAAAACGCTCTTCAAAAACGAAAGAATCTCTTAAGTAAATTTATTGACGGTAATTATAGAAACGCAATAGACATCGGATGCGGTACAGGTCTCGATTCTATCTCGCTTGCTCTTAACGGGCTTAAAGTAACAGGTTTTGACACTTCTGAATTTATGATTTCCCGCGCACGCAAAAATGCAAAAGAAAGAAATTTAAAAATCCGCTTTATCTATGCCCCATTCAATAAAATTAATATTTCAAAAAGTAAAAAAGCTGACCTTATCGTCTCGCTCGGCAATGCATTCGCCAACATCAAAGAAAATGAATTGAAAGCCATCATTAAACTTGCATACGATGTTTTGAATTATGGCGGCAGATTTCTATTCCAGGTTCTTAATTATGATTTGATTAGAAAAGAGAATAAAAGAATCGTAAACATAACAAGCAATAACGAAAACACTTTCATTCGCTTCTACGATATTGAAAAGAATTTGCTTAGGTTTAACATCCTGATCATCAATAGCATAAATACATCAAACCACACTCTTATATCAACTGAACTTTACGAGTATAATAAAATCTGGTTCAGCACTGCTCTTAAAAAATCCGGTTTTAAATATATTAAGTTCATGGGTGATTTTGCCGGAACCCCTTTCGAAAAGAATAAATCCAAAGACCTTATTATTCTTGCACTTAAATAAGTTTTAAAAACTTATCTGCACTATATCTAAAACTCTGAACGTCTCAGAATATTTGTATTCCTGCGAGGTATTCCCTATGTTCTCTTTAAAGAATTTTGCAAAGGCCTCAAAGTTCGGAAACTGTGATTTAAAAGACTTCAGAACATTCAATTTAAAGTCTATCTGTGAGGTTATATCAATCGTAAGATTTGGTTTACTCGTCCCAAAGAAATAAATTTTTTCTACCCTGTGCTTACCGTTCTTATCAGGGTATATAAAATCATTCTTCGCCGCAAATACAGCATCAAACACAGCCATCGATACATTCCTGTGGTCTCTGTGATTCAAATTAATATTATCAAAATCCATATTAGCAGGGTCGAATGAAAAAACTATCTCGGGCTTTATCTCTTTTATCAACAAAGTTAATTTCTCTCTCAATGTTTCGTTATATTCAAGAAACCCATCCTTAAAACCAAAAAAATGAACTTCTTTCGCCCCGACTTTCTTCGCTGCTTCTTGCGCTTCATTTTTTCTTATTTCGATTCTTTCTTTTGCTGATAACGATTTCGTTTTGAATCCGTTTTCTCCGTTTGTAGCTATTATGTAGTGTACCTCATACCCCTTCTTAATAAAATTTCTCAACGTAACAGGACACCCGAATTCAATGTCGTCGGGATGCGCACCCACTGCTATAATATTTTTCTTTTTCATACTCTTTTATTTAAATAAAGATAAACATTTTAAAGACAAAAATATTCTTACATTTTATTGCCTATTTTCATAATCTCTCTTGACTTTTACAAAAAATGTAATTATATTAACTAACGAACAAATAGACACATATTAACCTTAAATTAATAGCATATTAAGGTATTTAAATCAGATTATCTTACTGTTATAATAATTCTAATCTATAATTAACACTCTATTTCCACTATAAACCCACTCTACTCTCAGTTAATTCTCACTATAACCTGTCTATACTTAGCTCTTTCTCCGTATTATCTTGGCTTTAGCTCTGCTTTGTTACTGTCCAGAATCTGATTTCCAACAAATCCGATTTAAACCTGTTTTTTAATTACTTAATCTTATTTTATTTTACTATTTTTACACTATATTATTCAAAATTGCTCTCTCGAGTATAACCGTTAACGAATTATGAGAATCAAAAAAGAAGACACTTTAGCACTAATTATTGACTTTCAGGAAAGGTTGTTTCCTTTCATTCATGAAAACGAAAAACTGACACAGAATGCAGTTCGGCTCATTCAGGGTCTAAAAGCTCTTGAAATTAAAATGCTCGTCACTCAGCAATATACAAAAGGTCTTGGCGGAACTTCAAAAGAAATTTCAGACGCTATCGGCAAGTATCAGCATATTGAAAAGGGTTCATTCAGTTGCTGCGGCTCTGACGAGGTCTGCATATCTCTTAAAAATCTTGGAAAAATGAATATAATCGTATTCGGAATTGAATCACATGTGTGCGTACTCCAGACCGTCATCGACCTTATCGCTATGGGATATCAGCCTATATTAATCGAAGACTGCGTCTCTTCCAGAAATCCAAACGATAAAAAGATAGCCATCGAAAGAATGCGTCAGGAAGGTGCAATTATTTCAACTTATGAATCAATATTGTTCGAACTATGCGTCGTTTCCGGTACAGATACTTTTAAAGCAATTTCAAAAATTGTAAAGTAATAACTTGAACATCATCAGACTGACATTAATCATTCTTTCATCAGTCGTTCTTTCAACGCTGTCTATACTTGTCTCTCCGCTGAACCTTTACAAAGGAATCGGCACTTACTATGTTTACAGAACTTTTGCCCGTACTCTATTATTTATCTCAGGTGTAAAATTGAACGTTACATCCAAAGCAAACATTGATAAGAATAAACAATACATAGTCGTCTCTAATCACTTAAGTTATCTCGATATCCCTGTTTTGATGGTCGCTCTTAAAAACAACATTAGGTTTATATACAAGAAATCATTAACTAATATTCCTATCTTCGGTTGGGCTATGTTTCTTGGCGGTTACGTTCCCATCGACCGCAGCAACGCACGTAATGCTATCGAGTCTCTGAAAAAAGCTGCTCTCAGAATGAAAAGCGGTTTCTCTATTGCCATCTTTCCCGAGGGCACACGCAGCAGGACAGGAGTTACAGGTGAATTCAAGAAAGGTATTTTTATGCTCGCTGATTTCGCTGAGGCTGAGATTCTCCCTGTTTCAATCTCGGGAACAAATAAAATTCTTCCTAAAGATAGTTTTAAAATCACACCGGGTAAAGTTAATGTAGTTATTAATGAACCAATGACATTCAAGAAGGATAAAGATTTCCTGAATGAAGTCAGAAATAAAATTGTTGATAATATTATATGAATAAAATAATTGGTGTCATACCCGCAAGATATGCTTCAACAAGGTTTCCCGGCAAGCCGCTTGCTATGATTGACGGTAAATCAATGATAAGAAGAGTGTACGAGCAGGCCTTTTACTCTAAATACTTAGATGATGTATTTGTTGCAACAGACGATAAAAGAATTCTCAATGAAGTATTCAATTTCGGCGGTAATGCTTTACTAACTTCAAAGAAACATAAGACGGGCACGGATAGAATAGTCGAGGCAATAAAAGATATTAAATGCAATATCGTTGTTAACATTCAGGGCGATGAACCTTTCATAAAACCCGAAGTTATCGACTCTGCAATTAAACCTCTGCTGAAAGACAGCAAACTAAACGTCTCGACTCTCGCTTTTCCGTTCAATGAATACGTTAACGATGAAAACAAAGTCAAAGTAGTATTTGATAATAACTACAATGCATTATACTTTTCAAGATCTGTAATTCCAAATAATTCAAGAAATAAGTCGAATATCATTTATTACAAACATCTTGGTCTGTATGTTTACAGAAAAGATTTTCTTATCAGGTTTAGCAAAGTAAAACAATCTGTTTTGGAAAAATCTGAAAAGCTCGAACAGTTAAGAATCTTAAGCATGGGTGAAAAGATTCGAGTCGTAATTACTAAATTTGATTCTATTTCTATAGATACACAAAACGATTACAAAAAGGCATTACATTATTTAAAAACGAAGGGTAAATAATGAAACAGACAAAATATGTTTTTCTGACCGGCGGTGTTGTTTCTTCGCTTGGAAAAGGTATTGCATCAGCATCTTTGGGATTGCTGCTCAAGTCAAGAGGGCTTAACGTCACTATCCAGAAGTTCGACCCTTACATCAATGTTGACCCTGGTACTATGTCTCCCCTTCAGCATGGCGAAGTGTTTGTTACAGAAGACGGTGCTGAGACTGACCTTGACCTTGGACACTATGAAAGATTCCTCGATGAGAACATGTCCAAGAATAATAATACTACAACAGGACAGGTTTATAATGCCGTAATCAATAAAGAAAGAAGAGGCGATTATCTCGGTGCAACAGTTCAGGTAATCCCGCATATTACCGATGAAATAAAGTCACGCATGACAAGCCTCGCCAAGGAAGGAAAGTATGATGTTATCATTACTGAAATCGGCGGAACAGTCGGCGATATAGAATCACTCCCCTTCCTCGAAGCTATGCGTCAGTTAATGCATGAAGTCGGCAAGAACAACTCTCTTTGTGTTCACTTAACACTCGTTCCATACATAAAAGCAGCAGGTGAAATTAAAACTAAACCTACTCAACACTCCGTCAAGACACTGCTTGAAATCGGTATCCAGCCCGATATCCTTCTCTGCAGAAGCGAACAGAATATCACAAAAGATATGAGAGCTAAAATTGCTTTGTTCTGTAACGTTGAAGAAGGCTCTGTAATGCAGGCTCTCGACGCTAAATCAATATACAGTGTTCCTCTTAACCTTAACAAAGAAGGCTTCGACGAAGTCATAATCAAGAAACTTAATCTAAAGTGTTCAAAACCAAAACTGACTAATTGGAAGAAAACCGTAAACAAAATTCTAAATCCTAAGAAATCAGTAACTGTCGGTATTTGTGGTAAGTACAATCTTATTCACGATGCTTATAAAAGCATTACAGAGTCATTCATTCATGCAGGAGCTTACAACGATGTTAGCGTTAACCTTAAATGGATTGATTCCGAAGAAATAGAAAAGTCACCCAAAAAGATTAAGGAAATACTGAAAGGAATTAACGGACTTCTCGTTTGTCCGGGTTTCGGTGACAGAGGCATAGAAGGTAAAATTTCAGCAATAAAATTCGTAAGGGAAAATAAAATTCCATTCTTTGGTATATGTCTTGGACTTCAATGCGCCGTAATCGAATACTCGAGAAACGTTTGTGGGCTTAAGAATGCAAACTCAAGCGAGTTTAAAAAATCAAAGTATAATGTTATTGACATAATGGAATACCAGAAGTCAGTCGTCTTAAAAGGTGCATCCATGCGGCTTGGCTCATACCCATGCATTATTGAGAAAAACTCCCTGGCTAACAAATGCTACAAAAGAGAGTTTATTAACGAACGCCATAGACACCGTTATGAGGTAAACAACAACTTCAGAAAAATTCTTCAGGATAATAAACTTATCCTTTCAGGACTATCACCAGACGGTTCTTTGGTTGAGATTATTGAACTACCGCAAAAGGTACATCCCTTCTTCATCGCAACTCAGTTCCACCCCGAACTGAAATCCAGATTAATTAGCCCGCAACCGATTTTTAGGGAATTTATTCGTGCCGTAAAAGAGTTATGATATTAAGACTAATTATGAAAAATTGGAGATTAAGGGACTAACAACACAGGAAGTTAACGAGCGGATTGAAAAGGGATTAACCAACAAATACGCATCTCATAAAACTAAAACATACGGAGAGATTATTGTTGAAAACATATTTTCTCTGTTTAACTTTATTACAATTTGCATTATCGGATTTGTTATCTTTTTCTATTTCAATAATAACGACCAGCGCCTTTTACTCGATACTATTGGGATTTTCTTCATAGCCTTTACCAATACATTAATTGCGCTGATTCAAGAATTCAAATCGAAGAAAGCACTCGATAAAGTTAATCTGCTTCTTAAACGAGAAGTTACTGTTGTTAGAGATTCCGTTAAAAAGTCAATTAACCAGACTGATATTGTTGTTGATGATGTTATTGAACTTGTAAGAGGTGACCAGATAGTTGCGGATGGTAAAGTAATTTTCTCTAAAAAACTTGAAGTTGACGAATCACTATTAACCGGTGAATCCGTTCCTATTGTAAAATCATTAAACGACGAAGTCCTTTCCGGTAGTTTTTGTGTATCAGGCAGCGGTTTCTATGTTGCCGAAAAAATTGGTGTTGATAGTCATGCCAATCAGGTAACTAATCTTGCAAAGAAATATAAATTCACTCTTACTCCTCTTCAGAAACGAATTAACCTCATCTTAAAAGTTCTGTTCGGAGTTGCTCTATTCCTCGTTGCCATTGAAGTTATTACTTATAGTATTACAGATATAAAAGAATATACCTTTGTCGAACATATAAGAAAAATTGCTACAATACTTATTTCGCTGGTTCCGCAAGGGCTTGTGTTTACTGCCTCGGTTACTTTCGCTATCGGTGTTTACAGAATAAGCAAAATAGGTGCTATAGTGCAAAAACTTAACGCTATAGAATCTTTCGCTAACGTTGAGTATGTCTGTATGGATAAAACAGGAACACTTACAGAGAATAAGCTGAAAGTTCACTCTATTACTAGTTTAAATTCCAACCTTACTAAGGCACAAATTGAAGAACTTCTCGGTACGTTTGCAAATCACTCCACGGAGCAGAATGCAACTATCAGAGCTATCCAGCATCTGCCGTTCATCGATAATGCCAAGTATATAGATGAAATACCATTCAGTTCTGATACCAAAATGAGTTTACTCAAACTTGAGATTGATAAAACCATAAGATTGTTTATTTTCGGCGCTTATGATATCCTAATAGAAAAGTTATCCGCTGCAGATAAAACCAAAGCAATCGAACTTTACGATGAAAATAAATTAAGCATTCACCGCAACCTTTTTTTCGGTGAAGTATCAGGAATTATTGATCTGAAAATCCATAAGGATAACAATCAGTTAAAAGATATTATACCTATTTGTATTCTTTCTATTTCTGATACTGTTCGTGAGGATGTTTTTGAAGCGATAGAGTTGTTCCAGCAAAATGGAATAAAGTTTAAAATTCTAACAGGCGATTCTTCTGAAGCTGTCCTTGCTATCCTCAATGATATAGGATGGAAATTAGAAAATGACGAGATATTAACAGGTATGCAACTGGATAATATGAATGAGAATGAATTTACTGACGCCGTATTCAATAAGACACTCTTTGCTCGATTAAAACCTGAACACAAACTAAAGATTATTAAATCATTCCGTAAACATCACAAACACACAGCAATGATAGGCGACGGCGTGAACGATTTACCTGCTATTAAAAGCGCTGATATTGGAATTGCTATGGAGGAAGGAAGCTCAATAACAAAAGAAGTTGCCGACATCGTTCTTCTTAAAAACAAGTTCTCCTTACTTCCCGAAATATTCAATGAGGGCAATAAAATTGTCAACTCGGTAAATGCTGTCGCTAAGTTATTCTTAACAAAAAACTTTCTTGTTATTTATCTCACACTAGCTTCATTGTTATCAATATTGGATTTTCCTTTGACTCCGCGTAGAGTATCTCTGCTTAATGTATTTAGCATAGGACTTCCGGCGTTTATTATCACTATGCGAAATAAAAACATTAATAAGTGTAAAAACTTTATTAGCGATGTTTTCTCCTTCGTAATCACTGCCTCCACTTTTATTTTACTGAGCAGTTATATTACGCAAGGAGTTGTATCACATTTCCTGAGTATTCCTAAGGACGAATCCGAAATGGCCGTAATGATTATACTCATAATTCTCTCTGTAATAAACTTCTTTATCGTAATATCTGAATCGCAGGAGAAGAAAGGCTTTTATTATTTATACGGTATTTTTCTTTTGGTATTGTTTTTTGCTTTATCCGCGATTAATATTGATATTTATATAATTAAAATGTTAAGAACTTTTTACGAAATAATAATTCTTGATTTTAAAACCTGGGTGTTTATACTTGTATCAACATCTGTATTAGCAGCCATATATATTTTACTGCAAAAATCACGAAGCAAAATATTCAGAAGCAAATAATATGAAAGAATTAAGATGTATATATGACCCCCTTCAGGAACTTATTGTTTACTACGGTAAGGATAAGGCTACTGTTAAAACAAATGTTGATGAATCAAAAATTACTATAGAGGAAAAACTTAAGCAAAGAATTATTGACGGGGATAAGATTGGTGTAGAAAAAGATTTAGACAATGCTCTTAAGAAGTATTCTGCTTTGCATATTATAAACGATCATCTTCTTGAGGGAATGAAGGTTGTTGGCGAGTTATTCGGTTCAGGTCAAATGCAGCTGCCATTCGTTTTACAGTCAGCTGAGTGCATGAAAGCATGTGTTAGATTTCTTGAACCATACATTGAAAAGATTGAAGGCGAAACAACAAAAGGTATTATGGTACTCGCAACTGTCAAAGGTGATGTTCATGATATCGGCAAAAATCTTGTAGATATAATTCTGACCAACAATGGTTTCAAAGTAATTAATTTAGGAATAAAATGTTCTCTTGAATCAATGCTTGAATCATACGCAGCAGAAAAAGCAGATGCTATAGGTATGAGTGGATTGCTCGTTAAATCTACTGCTATCATGAAAGAAAATCTTGAGATAATGAATGACAGAAATATTGAATTTCCTGTAATTCTCGGCGGTGCAGCCTTAAACAAAAGATTTGTTGAAGGCGAACTCAGGTCTATGTTTAAGGGAGATGTATATTATGCAAACGATGCTTTTGACGGTTTGAAATTTATGAATTTAATTATGGAGCACAAGAAAAAAGGTATTAGACCAAACTTAAAAATTTACATTGATCCAAGAAAAGATGAAAGCACAAATTCAGATAAGGTAAAACCCATAATTCTTACTAAAACAATTAAAGATTCATCAGTTATCCCGACTCCCCCATTCTGGGGCAGTAAAATAGTTAAAGATATTCCTATTGAAAAAGCTTTTGAATATATAAATGAAGTCGCTTTATTCAGAGGCAGCTGGAATGTTTACAAAGACCGAAGTAAATCAGACGAAGAGTATGATAAACTCATTAATTCTGAAATAAGACCGAAGCTAAATGAACTCAAGGTTAAAGCAAAAAGAGAAAAATTACTTACTCCAACAGTAATATATGGTTATTACCCTTGTAAATCTGAAGGCAATGATTTGATAATATATAAACCCAAAGATCTTAATTCGGTAAAATTATATAATCAATGGGATCAGCAAATTGAGAACAGTAATCTTCAGGAATGGGTAAGATTTAGTTTCCCAAGGCAAAGTAAAGGAAAGTTTTTATGCATCAGTGATTTCTTCACCAATATTAATTCGAACAAATTTGATGTTGTACCCTTCTTCATAGTAACTGTCGGACAACGGGCAACAGAGTATGCGCAGGAATTATACGCCAACAATCAATATCAGGAATATTTATATTTCCATGGTCTATCGGTTGAAACTGCAGAAGGACTTGCCGAATATTGGCATAAAATAATTAGGAAGGAACTCGGAATAGACAAAAAAGACTCAGACGATGTTAATAAACTTTTTCAGCAGGGATATCAAGGATCTAGATATTCATTCGGTTATCCAGCCTGTCCTAATCTTGAAGATAATAAATTATTATTTGAACTTTTAAAACCTGAAAGAATTGGGATTACATTAACTGAAGAGTGGCAAATGGTTCCTGAGCAATCAACTAATGCTATTGTCACCCATCACCCCGAGGCAAGATACTTTTTTATAAAATAAAAGGAATGACACAATGTGCCATTCCTTAAAATTCTAATTTTTATTGCTTCTCTCTATTTAACGCCAGAATAGAAATTCAGACCAGCTGTTAAACTGATGATGCCCATTTTTCTCCAGAATCCGGCTCCCGGTGATCCTGTACCGTCATTCAACTTTCCAATACCATTTTCCTGGAAGAAAATATTTGGTATATGCCATTTAGCACCAAGGCTTAATCCAACTGTTTTATTTTTATTAAGCACGAATTCAAAACCACCGTTAAACATTAATCCCATTCTAAATGTATTATCAAAAACAGGAGCAACTGATCCTTCACCATATACTATATAAGTTCCTGTTAATGCTGCTCCTAAATACTGCTTTGTGTTACATCTTGCATTAAAACCATATTCATACCCGACTGCACCTGACCAGAAATGATAAAATGTAGCTGGTCCAGATGGATTAATCGTAAAGAAAGGAATTTTACTATCGCTATTATCATTTACCATGGCATCCCATGTAGCAGAAACTGTTATTCGATTCTTCTTGGTTTCACCCAAACCAAATTTGACATGTGCTGATACACCCCGGCCATAAATCATTCCATAATTTCTAAGACCAGAAAAAGTAAAATCTGTTCCGTATGCATCGAAATTTGCCACGTTACCATTTAACGTAAATCCATATATAATTTTTGGTGCTTTATAAGTCTGAGCATAAGAACTATCACTCAATGCAAATAAACAAACCAAAGCAATGACGAACAGTATTGTTTTTTTCATTGTATTAATCCTCTTTTAGTTTTATTTTATATAAAAATAATTTTTTATTCTTTAAAAGTCAACACACAATTTTGAGTGTTATTTAGTACCCCCTTTTTAGCACTTTTTCGAAATCAGCATTAATCATTATCTTAACCAGATCTTCAAATTTTATCTTAGGCTTCCAGTTAAGTATTCTTTCTGCTTTTGATGCATCCCCAATCAGCAAATCAACCTCGGTTGGTCTGTAATAATTCTTGTCTACATCAACAACAACTTCACCCTTCTTAATATATTTCAATAATGTGTCCTGTAGCATTGGTTTAACATCATTTAGTCCTTCTAAGATTAAATCAACATTAACTTTATTAATAATCCCCTTTTCGTCCTCATTTGAGCCTCTCCATTCAAGCTCGACCCCTAACGATTTAAATGATAGCTCTACAAATTCTCTTACTGTATGTGTTTCTCCTGTAGCCAGTACAAAATCCTCCGGTTCTTTATTTTGAAGCATCCGCCACATACCTTCGCAATATTCAGGAGCATATCCCCAGTCTCTCTTTGCATTAAGATTTCCAAGTAATAACTTTTTCTGATTTCCACATACAATTCTGGAAACTGCTCTTGAAATTTTCCTTGTAACAAAGGTTTCACCTCTTCGTGGTGATTCGTGATTAAACAATATACCATTACATGCAAATATATTGTAAGCTTCTCTGTAATTTACGACTATCCAATAACCGTATATTTTTGCAACACCGTAAGGACTTCTTGGATAGAAGGGAGTCTTCTCATTCTGAGGAATCTCCTGCACCTTACCAAACAATTCACTCGTTGATGCTTGATAGAATTTTGTTTTCAGTCCGGTTTCTCTAATTGCATCCAAGAATCTAAGCGTACCTACTGCATCAACCTCAGCTGTATATTCTGGAACTTCGAACGAAACTTTAACATGGCTTTGAGCAGCAAGGTTATAAATTTCATCAGGATGAGTCTTTTCAAGCAGTCTGTTTAAATTGCTTGTATCAGTCACATCTCCGTAATGAAGAAACAACTTAGTATCAAGTATAGTTTTGTCAGAATACAAATGGTCAATCCTTCCTGTATTAAAAGAACTGCTCCTTCTAATTATACCATGTACAATGTACCCTTTTTGTAATAATATTTCAGCAAGATAACTTCCGTCTTGTCCGGTAATTCCTGTTATTAATGCTATTTTTGACCTTGCCATTTACGCTTTGTATATTTTCTTGTTTTTAAATGATCCAAATCCATTTCTTGTATCAACAATAATTTTAGCATATTTTAGTATCATTTTGTAGTCATAATAAGAGTGTTCGGTCGATAATAATAACAAATCATACTTTTTAATGTTTTTAGGTATCATTTTAACAGATTTCTTGTTAAAATTATATTTCCTAAGTTTTGGAATTGATGTTGAATAATCGTCATTATAATCAACTTTTGCCCCATTGTCCTGTAACAATTCAATTAGTTTTAGGGATGGAGATTCTCGTAAATCATCTATATCCTTTTTATACGCAAGTCCCAATATTAATATTTTAGATCCTTTTATTGACTTCTTATGATCATTAAGTGCATGAATAACTTTTTCAACAACATAAAATGGCATCGATGTATTTATCTCTCCTGCGAGTTCAATAAATTTTGAAGAAATATCAAACTCCCTCGCTTTCCATGTTAGATAAAAAGGATCTATAGGAATGCAATGTCCTCCAAGTCCCGGTCCAGGATAAAAGGGTGTGAATCCAAATGGCTTAGTAGCAGCTGCGTTAATTACTTCCCAAACATCAATTCCCATCCTATCGAATACCATCTTAAGTTCATTAACCAAAGCAATATTTATAGAACGAAATATATTTTCAAGTAATTTTGCTGATTCTGCTGCTTTCGTTGAAGACACAGGTACAACCGTGTTTATCACTTTGCTGTAAATCATTACTCCTAAATCTCTACATTTTTTTGTAACTCCACCAAGAACTTTTGGGATAGTAGATGTTGAAAAATTGGGATTATTAGGGTCCTCTCTTTCAGGTGAAAAACACAAATAATAATCCTTACCAACTTTATAACCGGTAGATTCCAAAACTTTCAACATGTCTTCGTCGGTTGTTCCCGGATATGTCGTGCTTTCCAAGGAAATAAGTTGCCCCTTTCTTAAATACTTGGCAATCATTTTTGTCGAATCCATAACAAACGAAATATCGGGTTCTCTGTTCGCATTTAATGGTGTCGGCACGCAAATAATAACAACATCAGGAATAGATAGCTTTGAAAAGTCTGATGTCGCACTCAATTTCTTTTTTTCAACTGCTTCTTTTATCCTTTGGGTTGGTATGTGTTTAATATAAGATTTTCTATCTTTATTAATTTTAATAACCTTTTTTGTATCAAGGTCAAAGCCAATAACTTTAATTCCTTTTACTGCAAACTCCAGAGCAAGCGGTAACCCTACGTAACCTAGCCCAATAATTCCAACAACAAATTTGCTCGATTCAATTTTCTGTTTTAAATTCATAATAGTGAATTTCTATATTCTTTTTAAAAGTTTTACATCTGAATTACTTAATTCAACACTAAAAGTCGTATTCATTTCCACTATACTAACCATTAGCTTGTAATTGCCACGAAATTGAACAATTACTCCTTTCAAACCTTTGAAGATACCACGTAAGATTTCAACTTTATCACCTTCAATTAAACTTATATTTTCAATTTTAACCCTTTCAGGCTCTGCAAGTGAAATACGAATATTATTAATCTCTTCCTCTTTGACAATAGCAAAACGTCTTTGATACATTAAATATCTCAAAGCACCTATTGTATTTGAAATAGCGTTGTACCTTTCATTTTTATCTGCACATACAAATAAATATCCGGGAAATAAAGGTACATTTATTTTCTTTTTTCTATCCGACCAATAACGTACAGTCTCCATTAGAGGTAAATAAACTTCTATGTTCTTTTTATGTATTTGTTCAAACACCTTTTTTTCCTTAAGAGGTTTAGACTGTAATACGTACCATTTCTTATCCATATAACAGAAATTAAATCTAACCGAAATAGCTTCTTAAAAATTTTAGAACTATGTATCCAGATATAAACATTGAAGCTAAATAAATAAAAATTAACTGATAGAAATTTTTGCTTATTTTATACGATAGTAATCTACCTCTCCATCCGCATGATTGACAAAAATAAGCACTAACTTTTAATTTCTTCAATGCTTTTTCATAAAGATTTCTTGAGCGGCTTCTCCTTAAAGACGCTATTGTATTACAGTTTGGACATCTAGCAAGCTGAACATTCTTTTTAATAAATAATTTAAAATTCAAATTATATTAACCTTTTATTTGAGATTTAACCTTCTTTTTTGCGTGACTGTCAGGTTTGGAATAATAATAATAGTAATTATAGTAATATCCGTAGGCAGATTTAACACTGAAATTATTCAGAACGGAACCTAAGAATTTATGATTCTCATTCTCAACAATCCTATCATGAGCTCTTAAAAATGCGTCCATTGGTGTTTTATTAGCACGGCAAACCAGGATAGTACCATCAGAGATTCTTGATAAAATTTCCGCATCTGTAACTGATATATAAGGCGGAGAATCAAGGACAATAATATCATAAATACTTTCAAAATGGTGTAAAAAATCTACCATCTGTTTCGAACCAAGTAGTTCTGATGGATTAGGAGGAATAGTTCCACTCGAAATAAAATCCATGTTTTCCAGTTTCGTTTTACGAATTATTTCATCTGAACTGACATTCGAGAATAAGTAATCACTTAATCCGGGATATCTTTCGGCCTGGAAGATAGCATGTATACGTGGTTTCCGAAGATCACAATCTATCAATAGAACCTTTTTATCTGCTAAAGCAAAACTTCCGGCAAGGTTAAGAGCGACCGTTGTTTTGCCTTCCGATGGCAATGAACTTGTAACAAGAATAGTTTTTAACTGAGATTCAATTTTAGCATAATAAACTCGGGTTCTTAAAGCTTTAAACGATTCTGATGCAGTAGCATTCGGTTTGTTTGCAACAATAAATTCTAATTGAGATGAACCAAGATCTTTTAGTTCTTCAATTGAAGGTATCCAAGAAAGAACAGAAACTCCTTTACCTTCAATCTCTTCAGGTGTTTTAACAGACCGATCAAGATAATCACGAAGAAATGCAAAGCCAACACCAAGTGCTAATCCTAAAATTGCACCAGCTGTTACAATTAGCTGCCTGTTTGGCTTTGAAGGTTTATCTGCTAATTGTGCTTTATCAATAATGATTACATTCCCAAGTTTAGCTCTTTCATTTACTAAGGCTTCTTGATATTTTTCTTCTAATGTTAAATATAATTTCTCAAATGATTTTCTGTTCCTTTCAAGTCTAGCAAGCTCAATACTTTGTGCAGGTAATTTATTAAAAAGAGCTTCAATTTTTGAAATAACTTTATTTAACGGTGCTAGTTTAGCACGATTTTTAATGACATCTAACTCAGATTCAAAGAGCCTTTGAGTAATCAGACTTTTTTCGTGCGGAGTATTTGCTAATATCCCTGTTTTAATTATTACTATTTTATCATCAAGAGTTTTCTTTAATGGATCAATTTTTCTTTGGTACTCCTTAGATATTTTATCTTTTAATCTCTCATCAGTTAAAACCGAAATCTCAACATCTCTCTGAACTTCAAGTTCAACAATTTTCTTCTGCAATTCCTCAAAATAAGATTGACTTAATTCACCGGATAAATAATCAAGAAGGCTCTTATCGATTTTCGACATTTCATCTTTAATTTCATTGCTTGCTTTTTGGCTTGCTTGTAACATCACCTCTGCAGCATTTCTATCAGCTTGATAATTTGATAATTCGTCAACAATTTTCTTTGATTGTTCGTCCAAGAATAATATACCACCTCTTTGTTGATAGTCCTGGATAGCTCCTTCAGATGTTGTGAGATCATTAAATCTTTTATCCTTTTCAAGGGCAAGAAACTCTCTTATTGTTGTTAATTCCCTCCTGCTAAAATCAAGACTAATTTTCTGATAAACATTAGCGTAAATATCAGCTATTATCATTGCTTCAAAACTTGAAGGGCTTTCTACTTCGATTTCGACAATGTCAAGCCCCCTCTTTTGATTAATCGAGACAATTTTATTCAATAGTGTAGTAAGTTTTTTATAACTTATTATACTGTCATTCAGATCATTTTTTTCACCTAATACATAATAAAATTTTTTTCTATCATTTATGACATTGAATGAATCAAGTACAGTCGTTGAAACCTTTTCCCTAATAGAATTACTTTTTAGAATCTCAATTTCATTTGAAATAAATCTATCATTTTGAAAGCTTTCTGCTTCAGGGATAAGAGAAGAAGATAGTATACTTCCTTGAGGTTTTGTTATTTTCAAAGTGGTTATAGTTTTGAAAATGTCTATTGCATTTGTAACATAAACAATAGTTACAACTACACTTGTGATGAAAATCAATAAAATAGGAACGATGTTATTTCGAATTATTGTTAAATATTCCTTTATGTTGTTAATTGGCAGTTGATTGGATGTTTTTCGTCCAGCTGCATTTTGTTCCTTGGTTGCCATATTAGCTATTTCTTATACTTTAAGTGTAAAATTAGTAATTTAATTGTTTTAATTCATCTGATTCATTTAAACAAAGTAAAATAAACATATATAAATAATATATTTTAAATTATTTAAATTTAATGAGCGAAATATATTATTTATTAATATAAAAATAAATGGTATAATAAAGTTAAATATTCAAAATTTTTACAATTAATGTGCAGTTGTTTTCCCTTTTGGGAATGCATTCCAGATTGTTTTTGTGAAATAGATACCCAAGAGAGCAAACGGAATAAGGAATACAGGCCAGTAATTCCAATTCCAGCTTGTTATGAATCCTAAAGATAAAGATTGGACGCCCGTACCTAAATATACAAGTCCATCAATTAATCCAACTGCGGTACCGGCAGATTTTCGACCGCCGAAGTCCATAGTAGCTGTACCGCTTAACATTCCGTGAGTTCCAATAACTGCTATTGAAATAATAAACACCAAGATTCCCAGCCCCCACGGATTATTATGCAATGTAAAAATCATTCCGATAGTTGCAAGCAATAAGGTGGTATATAATATACCAGCAACCGGTGCACGTCTTGACCCAAAGAATTTATCGGACATCCAACCAGCAAGCATGCCACCTGAAGCACCAGCAACCATTAACAACAAGCCCCAGTTATTCAGCCAGAAATTCCATGAAGATACCATTTCACCGGCTGTTATAAGTTGTTCTTTTGCATAAATTGGAAACCAATGCATGACACCATTTCTTAGAACACCCGTACAGAATTCAATCAAACCAACTACTATAATAACTTTGTTTGTAAATATTTTCTTAAAAACTTCTTTAAGGGAGAATTCTGATTCATCTCCCGAAGATGCATCGCCCGTATCAAAATCCAAGTAACCTGCCTGCGATGGATAATCTCTTAACTTTAAGATATCATAAATAAACCAGAATATGAGAATTGCTGCGGGAACCCAGAAAACAAACCAGTAGCTTGGATTAGCGGGATCAATTTTTTCAACAAAATTCACAATATACTGACTCCAATCAAATGCAAAGTACAATCCAAGAGAAATTAATATTCCAAATATACCTCCAAAGACACCTCGTTCTTTGACATGAAACCATGAAGAATTTACTTTAACAATAGCAACAGCACCAAAACTCTGGAAATACATGTTTAGTGCATAAAGAATAGAAAAGGCAACCGTTAGATTCATGTTCCAGCCCAGACTTAATATACCATAAAGAAATAAGCCCATGAACAGATTCATTACAGCAGCACCTCCAGCACCGAGTAATATAGACCTTCTGCCTCCAAATTTATCTGTAAGTGGTCCGTTTATAAGAAACGAGAATGCATAAGTAATAGTGCCCGCGGCAAAAATAATTCCAAAATCTTCTTTGGACATTAAGCTACCGAGTGCATTCTTTGATACAGTAAGGTTGTAACGAGCCATGTAAAGAAATGCATAAGTTAAACCCAAAGGAAGCCAATTGAAGATTCTCTGTCTTTTATATTCTTTCGAATGAACTGGTTTTCCATTTGAATCGAAGCTAAGTAATGATGGTTTCATAATAGTTGTTTTATTTATAATGTATCGTTAACCAGTAACATAATGGTCTTCTGGATGTACGAGTTACTTTATGTTTAGTATTTTTTGGTATAACAAAATAATCACCTTCTGATAGTTTAATATTTTGTCCGTTTTCAAATAACAAATCCGCGTTTCCTTTTAGCAGCATAACAAACTCATTTGTATCTTCAATAATCCATTTATCATCAGGAGTAACGTACCCTTTAGAAATTATCTTTTCGAGGTTAAATTTTTTTCCGGACAATAATATTTTGTAATTTTCAAGTAAATGGTCTTGAGTGAATCCGGTATAAAAATTATTTACTGATATCTTTGACAGCATAAACACCAATCCATTCCGATTTACGAATAATCTCAAGAACACTAAATCTTTTCTTATTTAGAAAATTTATCAAATTTCTTTCCTCTTTTCTGAGAATACCTGATAGAAATAGTTTACCATTACACTTTAATTTTTCAAACATATAATCAAGATTTTCCTTGATTACTGAACTTATAATGTTGGCACAGATAACATTGAATCCACTCTCACTTAAATCGCTGATAGTATTCCTGTATAACTTAATTTTACCAAACACTCTGTTCAACTTGAAATTCTCAATAGCGCTATCGATTGAATCAATATCTGTATCGTTAGCAATTGCTTTAAGTATTCCCATCTTAACACCTGCTATTGCAAGAATGCCAGTGCCACAACCAAAATCCAAAAGATATTTATCTTTTTTGTTTATATACTTAAGCATTAACTCAAGTACAAGCTGCGTGGTTTCATTGTGTCCTGTACCAAAAGCCATTTTAGGATCTATCTGAATCTTTATATAGTCTTTATAATTTTTTACTTCAATCCTTTTCCAAGTTGGGTATACTACTAATCGCTTTCCAATAAATATCGGTTCAATGCTTTTTTGCCATTCTTCATTCCAATTTCTATTTTTAATATGCTCAACACTAATATCAAGGTTTCCACTTTTAAAATTCACAGCAACATTATTTATAATTTCCGAGGCTTCTTCAGGCTTTAAATAAAGTATGACAGAATTATCCTGTTCTTCAAAAGAAGTGATTCCATTTAAGTAAATATGATTAATTAAGTCATCGAGATATTTATGACCTGTAAAGAATGATACTTTTGTTATGTATTCCTGCTTCATTTATAAATCTTATTGGTTGCTGAATCGAGGGTATTTCTCATAAGCATAGCAATGGTCATAAGACCAACACCACCGGGAACAGGAGTAATTCTTGAAGCTTTATCATAGCAGTCTACAAAGTCAACATCACCGGTTAATTTCGAGCCCTTAGGTGATGTTGGATCATCAACTCTATTAATACCGACATCAATTATTACAGCATTTTCTTTTATCATATCTGACTTTACGAAATTCGGTTTACCTATCGCTGAGATTAGAATATCAGCTCCAGATGAATACTGCTTTATATCTTTTGTAGCACTATGACAAACAGTAACTGTTGAGTTAATATTCTTCCTTAAGAATAAAGCGGCAATCGGTTTCCCTACGATGTTGCTTCTCCCAATAATCACGGTGTTCTTACCTTTTGTTTCAATATCCGAACGTCTTATTAATTCTAATATTCCGAAAGGTGTACAGGGAATAAAGCAGCTCTGACCAATTGAAAGACGTCCAACATTTTGAGGATGAAATCCATCAACATCTTTCCGATAATCAATTGCTTCAATAATTCTTGATTCGTTAATATGGTTAGGTAGAGGTAGTTGTACAAGAACACCATGAATTTTTGAATCTGAATTGAACTGTGATATTAAATCTAATAATTCCTGCTCCGAAGTTGACTCGGGAAGGTGTGAGGTTACGGAATAAAATCCCATTTCTTCACAAGCCTTGCCTTTATTCTTAACGTAAACTTTTGAAGCAGGATTCTCACCAACAATAATAAAAGCGAGTCCGGGTATTATATTCTTTTCGGATATTAATGTTTGAGTTTCCGCTTTTACTTCACGTTTTATAATATCAGAAATGATTTTTCCATCAATAATCTTATCTATTGCCATTTACAAATTTTTATTTATATACTGGTCCAGAACTATCCCGAATGAAAGAATCAAGATAACCCTTACTTACTGCAGTCTTAAGCACAACCTCTGCTTCATCCAAGGTTGAGAACTCTCCTAAAGAGATTCTATATATACCGTCAGGAGACTTTATCATTTTTACTTCTATACCAAAGTTTGGTTTTGCATTTTTAAGGAACTCATCCGCAAAGGATTTATTTGCAAAAGCACCAATTTGGACTGTGAAATTTCTGGTCTCAATTCTCGGTTGATTATTGTAGAGAGTATCAGTTTCTTCTTCAACAATAGTGACTGTCATATCGTCACAACATTCATCCTGAGAAGCACAAGAAGCTAAGATTACCGAAATGGAAAAAACTGTTAGTAATTGTAAAGTGAATAATAATCTTTTCATATATATTAATAAATTTAATCGATTGCTTTTACAAAGGCATCTTTGAAACCTTTTGACTTAACAACAGTCAGATAATCCTGTGCAGTATTAGCATAGTTATAAATTCCCACTGTAACCACGAATAGATTCCCATATTTTCTGATTTCGGGAGTCTCGCCTAACTTCTCTTTAGCTTGTTTTACATAGGTATTGACATTTTCTTCTCTATTAAAAGCAGCAAGCTGTATAACGAATCTTTTATTAATTGTTTCTACGCTTATCTGGTTTTTGATAGGCGGCTGCACTGTAATTACAACCGTATCACGCACAACAATTACTTCTTCGTCGCTTGAAGTACAAGAAGAAAGTAATGAAGCTAATATAAATGACAGGATAACAAAAGTAATAAAATTTAATATTTTCATGTACTGTTCTGCAAATTTTCAGGTAAAAGTATGAAAAACATTGTTTAAGATAAAATAACTATTGTTAAAACTTTAATTAAGTTAACTATTTTTTGGTAAAGAACAAATGATATTTAAACTGATTATTAGATGTTTTAAGGTAATTACTTAGAATTATAAATATTTGAATACATTTTAGGCATTAATTGTTGTAAATTTATTATTATACTAACATTAAACTTAAGGAAGAATGTATGAGTAAGTTTAAAGAAATAATTGGTTCGGATTCCGATATTAAAAAAAATGCTGAAATTTCTGCAAAGAATGAAGAAATCTCAAAAGACATAAAAGTCTATGCAAAAAAATGTGTATCATTTATAGATTTAACTACATTAGAGGGCTCGGATACTTTTGAGAAAGTCGGAAGCTTATGCGATAAAGGAATGAAGCCTTCAGTTATACCAGGATTATCCTGTGCAGCTATATGCATATATCCGAGGTTTATAAGTTTTACAAAGAACAAACTTAAAGGTTCAGGACTGAAGACTGCATCAGTAGCTACTTCTTTTCCTTCAGGGCAGGTACCATTGGATTTAAAGTTACAGGAAGTAAAATACTGTATAGAGCAGGGCGCTGAAGAAATAGACATGGTTATGTCAAGAGGTGAGTTTCTATCGGGTAACTATGGATTTGTTAAGGATGAAATAAAACAAATTAAAGGATTATGCAATTCGAGTAAACATCCTGTACATTTGAAAGTAATCCTTGAGACGGGAGAACTTAAAACCAACGAGAATATTTACAATGCAAGTGTATTAGCAATAGAAGCGGGAGCTAATTTTATAAAAACATCTACAGGAAAAATAAGTCCTGCCGCTACGATAGAATCTGCATACGTGATGCTCAATGCTATTAATGAACATTATGAGAATACGAGTATAAGGGTAGGCTTTAAACCAGCAGGAGGAATAAGAACAACAAAGGAAGTCTTGCAGTATGTATCTCTGGTAAAGAATATTGTTGGGAATGAATGGCTAAAACCTGAACTATTCAGGATAGGAGCATCTTCTTTATTGGATAATTTATTGAAGGATATAGATTAAAGACCTTGAAGAATTTCTTCGAGTTCATCTTCAGTCACAAGAATTTCACGTCCTTTAGCACCCTGATTTGGACCGACAATTCCTGCTTCTTCCATTTGGTCAACAATTCGGGCAGCCCTTGCATAACCAAGTTTTAATCTTCTCTGGAGAGTGGATGTTGAGCAGTTTTGCAGTTTAAGAATTAAACGTGCAGCGTCAGGGAACATTTCATCCCATATATCATTATTGTAAGAACCGCCTTTACCTCTTTTATTTACTACAGAAGGCAGCAAGTAGGGTTTGGTATAACCTTTTTGCTGAGAAATAAATTCGACAATCTTTTCGCATTCTTCTGTTGAAATGTAGGCGTTTTGTATTCTGATTGGTTTTGGAGTTGAAGAAGACATATAGAGCATATCACCATTTCTTAATAACTGGTCGGCACCTCCAATATCAAGAATTGTCCTTGAGTCAACACGTGATGCCACCTGATAGGCAATCCGGACAGGAAAATTCGCCTTAATAACACCTGTTATAACATCAACCGATGGTCTTTGTGTAGCTACAATAAGATGAATTCCGACAGCACGAGCCATCTGGGCAATACGGGCAATTGGATCTTCAATATCTCTTTTGGCGGTAATCATTAAATCTGCCAGTTCATCGATAATAACAATAATGTATGGCATTTTTTTGTGACGAATAACCTCATTGTTTTTGAGTTTACCTTCGGAATACTTTTCGTTATAAGAATCGATGTTTCTTACACCTGCGTTTGCGAGTTTATCATAACGCTGTTCCATTTCCATTTCAACACTTTTCAGGATGGAAACAGCATTGTTCGAGCTTGTCACAATACTTTCGTTTATATCGTTTGAAGTTGCGATGAAATGGTTTCTGAGTTTAGAATACAAACTAAGTTCTATCTTTTTAGGATCGATGAGAATAAACTTCAGGTCCGAGGGATGCAATTTATAGAGCAATGAAGCTATGATAGTATTTATACCGACGCTTTTACCAGAACCAGTAGCACCTGCGATAAGAACATGGGGCATCTTTGAGAGGTCATCAACATAAATATCACCGTCGATAGTTTTGCCGAATGCAACGGTAAGCTTCTTTGTACTTTCTTTAAACTTGGACGATGATAATACTTCTTTTACCCTGACCATTTGTGACTTACTGTTAGGTATTTCAACGCCTACAGTACCTTTCCCGGGTATTGGTATAATCATTCTGATACCTCTTGCTTTCATGGCAAGGGCAATATCATCCTGTAGTGATTCTATTTTTGAGAGTTTAACCTCAGGAGCAGGTATGAGTTCATAAAGAGTAACAACGGGACCGGGTGTAGCAGCAACGCTTTTTATTTCGATGCCAAACTTTAGAAGCTTTTCCTGAAGCAGTTTGCCATTGTGCTTTAACTCTTCATCAGAAATAGTTTCAATTTCATCTCTGGTTGGATTTTCGAGAATATCGAGCTGAGGGTATTTATAGTTTTCAAGCTTCTCTTCAACAAAGTCATCTTCCTGCATGTTTTCGAGACCATCAAGTTCATTTGAGTTCTCAGGATTGATATCGGTTTCCGAAACTTCTTCTTTCTTGGGGGTTTTTATTAACAAATCATCTAATTTCTTCTTCTTTTTCTTTAAAGAGGCATCATTGATTTTAATATCCGTTTCAGGAAGTCCGCCCGGAATTATCATTGAATCATCGCCAGAACTAGTTATGACAGAAGCCGGTCTATTGATTTCAGTATCTTTAATAAGCTCACTTTCAGCGTTTTGATTCCCTTTCAGTTTTTTAATTCTTTCTCTTTCTTTGACTATAGCAGCACTGATACCATCTTCACCTTTTGATTCTTTAGATTCTTTAGCAGCCAGTTTTTCATTTTTGACGGTATTAAGAATATCTTTTTCCTTTGAGAAGTTTTCTTTAATTTTATCCCAGAAAATTTTGAGTCTTGCGAGCGACCTGAGGATATTTCCATCAACGAGAAGCATAATGAGCAAAGCAATTAAAATCAGGAATAACACAGAAGAACCAATACCACCGATAGTAAAATAGAATATTGAAGACAGATAATTGCCTGCGGCTCCGCAATAAGCAGCTGAAACTGAATCAGTGCCAGCTATAAACCTTATCAGACCTGCTGATGCAGAAAGCAGCAACATCAAAAGGATTAAGTAAGCAGAGATTGTTATTGGTTTGAAAAGACTGATTCTACGTAAGAGGGAATACCCGATGATAATCATAGTAGCCGGAATCAAGACGGTAAAGTAACCGAAGAGATTATCGATTGCGAAGTTAGCAATTACGGCACCTGCAACACCAAGGGGATTAGAAATTTTAAAAATTGATGTGTATGTTTCTTTCCTGAACATGTCGAAGAACGAAAAGCGCATAAGAGTCTGCGAGTCGGATTTTGAATATGCCAAAACAGCAATAACTGTTAGCAGACCGAGCAATAAAAGCAGAAATCCAATAAGACGAATCTTGAAGTTTTCCGATATTCTGAATTCATCATTATTAGAACTCCTTCTTTTTACGGAATTAGTTTTATAATTACGTTTCCTTGATCTGACTTTGCCGGTCATACTTTAGAGGCACCCGGTTTATTACTTATGTTGACTCTTTTCATTTTAGATTTAGCTTTTGCTTCGAGCTCGAATGTTTCTTTAAGTTTAATGATGCCGTTTTTAATTTGCGGCAAACCAGAGAACATATCGATAATGGAACAATATTTTAAATCCTCTTCAAAACCGAGTGAACAAAGATATTTTCCGTGTTCACTCTTTTTGAAAATATTATAAATTCTATTTGGTTCGGGATTAGCCGTTTTATAGAGAAGGAGTTTAGCAAGTTTATAACAAGCATAACCGGTATCGAAGATATTATACTTTTCTTTTCCGTTCAAATCAAACAATCTTGAGATAATCAGACCGGCAAAAACTGAGTCCTCGATACAAAAATCGTTAAGTTTGCCTGAGCAAACAATTACAAAATCCTCGTTAAGTTCGCTAAGGTATTTAATTACAGCATTAAGATTCAGATAGCAAGCGAGAACAGCAGACTTAGCGAACTTAGCTTTAGCTATAGAAACCGTGCCGTTAGTAGTTGAAAATATTAATGATTTTCCTTTTACATTTTCAGGTGTGTATTCAAAGGGTGAGTTACCGTATTTAAAGCCCTCTATTACCTTGCCGTTACGCTCACCGCACAAAATAGAATTACCAAGCCCTTTGGAAATTCTTGCTGCAACGGAAGCATTCTCAGCAGGGATAATTTCTTTAGCACCGTTAGTGAGTGCCGTTAAGATAGTAGAGGAAGCACGAAGTATATCGATGATTACCACATTTTTATCCTTTAGAGCAAGGTCATCAGTAATTAAAAACTGTGAAAGAGAAACATTAATATTAATCAAAATACGAAATTAAGTTTTATAAACGAGGGGATTCATGAATCCCCTCTTTTCATAATAAATTAAACAAATAAATTAACTAATAAAAGGTGTCTTAGTTACGACAGCTTTTATTTTATTGCCGCGAACATCTATTTCAATTTCGGTACCATTCTTAGAGAAATCAGAAGTGACATAAGCCATGCCGATATTCTTTCCTAACATCGGAGAAGGAGCACCGCTTGCAACGTGACCAATTTTAACACCATCTTTATAGACGTCCTGTCCGTGTCTTGCGACCATTTTGCCGTCTACAATAAAGCCGACGAGTTTTCTTTTAAGACCTTCCTGTTTTGATTTCAGCATAGCGTCCTTACCGTTGAAATCAGCTACATCGAGTTTGGTTATCCAACCGAGACCAGCTTCGAGGGGATTAGTAGTTTCGTCCATATCGTTACCATAGAGTCTGAAAGCATATTCCAACCTTAAAGTATCACGAGCACCAAGTCCAATTGGTTTAATATCGAATTCCTTTCCTGCTTCGAAGATTGCATTCCAGAGTTCTTCAGATTTCTTAACATCGGAAGAGGAATAGATTTCAAAGCAAATCTTTTCGCCTGTATAACCAGTGCGAGAAATGATAACATCCTGCCCCGCTACTTTGCCGGGTTCAAAATGATAGTATTCAATCTTTGAAAGGTCAGTATCAGTAAGTTTTTGCAGAGTTTTCAGAGAATTTTGCCCCTGGACTGCAAGCAAAGAAGTATCATCAGAAATATCTTTAATAACGACATCACCGAAGACATTTTCTTTCATCCATTTAATATCTTTTTCAATATTGGATGCATTTATAACGAGCATAAAATATTCTCCGCAGTGATAAACGAGCAAATCGTCAACTATACCACCATTTGGAAGGCACATAGATGAATACTGAATTCTACCTTTGAAAAGTTGAGAGACATCGTTGGTAGTAAGTTTCTGGACGAACGCAAAAGCATCTTTACCGTGAATCTCTACTTCGCCCATATGAGAAACGTCGAAGACGCCGACAGAATTTCTAACAGCTTTATGTTCAGCGATAATTCCCTCATACTGAATAGGCATTTCATAACCTGCGAATTCAACTAGCTTAGCTCCGTACTTTTTGTGTAACTCATTAAATGCTGTCTTTTTCATGATAATAATTATTTATTAAGTTTTTTCCAGTCAGCGAGAAACTTCTCGAGACCGATATCAGTCAGAGGATGTTTTGCAAGCTGCTCAATAACTTTGAACGGCATAGTGCAGACATCAGCTCCGATCATACAAGATTCGACGAAATGAATTGGATGCCTAACAGAGGCAACTAGAATCTGAGTCTGATAGTCATAGTTATCATAAATCTGTCTAATCTGAGAAATAAGTTCCATACCATTGAAGGAAATATCATCGAGTCTGCCAACAAACGGACTTACGAGATACGCACCTGCTTTTGCGGCAAGGAAAGCCTGAGAAGGCGAGAAGCAAAGAGTAACGTTTGTTTTAATACCTTCACCCGATAAAGTTTTAACAGCTTTGAGCCCCTCTTTAATAAGCGGGACCTTAATAACAATATTTTTATGAATTTTGGCGAGTTCCCTACCCTCTTTGACAATACCGTCGTAATCGGTGGAAACCACCTCGGCACTAATATCTCCGTCGACGATTGAACAGATTTTTTCGAGCATTGATTTAAAATCCTTATGACCCTCCTTAGCAACGAGAGAAGGATTAGTGGTAACACCATCAAGCAGACCCATATCAGCCGCTTCTTTAATCTCATTAAGATTAGCTGTATCAATGAAGATTTTCATATCGAATAGTTATTATGTTAATTAAAATTTGTGATAGTGTAATTTATTCAAAAAAATGATTAATATAAATTCATAAATTAGTCATAACGTGTTTTTGAGATTACAGGACTAATAACTCAAAACATTAATTTTATGAGGGATTAGGAACATACTTTTGACAACATTATGCGCACTTTATGCGCACTTTGAGCGCACTTTGTGCGCACTTTTGATAAGAATCATAGAAAGGTTTGGATACTTTTCCAATACAATGTGATAATTTACCGTTGATATTTAAATTATGAATCTATAAATTCCAGATAAGGATAGGTAAATATGATTGGAAGCAATATTTTATTCAAAAAACGATGATTTTTAGCTTCTGAGAAATTAAAATATACTTTTATGAAAAAGTTAATTTTCCTCTTAACTTTGACGTTGCTGATTTTTTCAGCAAGTACCGCACAAAATATTCCTTTCACGAATACAATCCGAATATATGACCTTGATACGGGGGGAGTTATGAGGTTTTACAAGATACCGCTGCCGCAAGAGGGGTACAAGAATTTTTATGTACAGAGGAGCGGTTATGCCAGCCCACCATATGTATATGATATGAGACTTGGGAATGTTTACAAATATATTTATTCTCTTAATGGTTTTTCAGACACAGCGCATTACTGGAGATTTCATAACAGCTGGTCGTTTCAATATGGATATTATATTGGTTATTTGCTTGACGTTGCTTTTTCGAGACAGGATACAAATCTGTTCATATATGCATACAGAGGTGCAAACTGGGAGCCTGCAGATTTCACGGCTATCAGCTTTAATAACGGACTGACCACTAATGAATTCATACCCGGGTCTTTATTGAACTGGTGCGGAGGTATGGCAATTGACCCCGTTAATGATTCAATAATGTATGTTGGTTACAGCGCACAATTTATGGTCGGAAATGTACACAAGACAACTAACCGCGGAGCTAACTGGTTTTGTACGGATACTATCCCAGAGGGCATTTACTATTCAAGATTTTTTATTAATACATTTAACCGCAATACAATATTTGCAAGATTATATTCAACTCTTTACAGGAGCACGACGGGAGGAACAGATTTTCAGTTAATAAGAACGGGGATTCCCAATGTACAGATATATTTTGATGACAGCGAGAATGCGATTTATATGTGCAACACATCGGCGGAGGGATTGCTGAAATCAACAAACAACGGAACGAACTGGACGGTGCTGATGAACAAAGCGGTTAATGATATTGAGTTTGATCCTTTGAACAACAATGTGATTTACGCGGGATGCGATGATGGGCTTTATAAATCGAGCAACAAGGGAAACACGTGGTCGATATACAACAATACATTCAGTCCTGATTTAAACGTTAGGGGAATAGTGAAGAATCCGAATACGGGCGATACGCTTTATGTTTCGACCAATAAGGCGGTTTATAAAGTATTCGGGAAGTCGGTTGCTGATACGAGTGTGACGAACTATTTTCCGATGGCGGTTGGGAATATTTATGTTTATGAAGAATCTTCTATATATCCCCCATTTACCTCAAGGTCAAAAGTCAGCATTACAAAAGATTCTATGGTTGACGGACAGAGATACTATCATTTTTCTCCGTCACTGCCCGGGTTCAATCAATACGGTAACTGGTACAGGGTAAACAGTGCGACGGGAGTGGTTACAGCGCTTGCGAACAATTACACCTACAACTATTTAGTTAACGAAAGGTATGTAGATTCGCTTGGCTCAAAGAAGGGCGATAATCTTTTGAAGTGCGGGCAAAATTTATCGCAATGTTACGACACGACAAATTTTTCGGTGTTCGGCATACCCACAAAACAGAAGACATTCAAAGAAGACGGATTAATGATTATTTACAGAACATATTCAAAGAATTTCGGGGTGACACAAGTGACTACCTGGGAAATTACGAGTTCAACTACAAATCTTGTAGGTTGCAGATTAAACGGGATTACGTACGGAGATACGCTACTGACGGGGGCGGAGAGCATATCGAGTGAAGTGCCTGATTCATATTCGCTGGGGCAGAATTTTCCGAATCCGTTTAATCCGAGAACAGTAATCAGCTTTCAGCTGCCAGCGGTCAGTGATGTTATGATAAAGGTTTATGATGTGCAGGGAAGAGAATTGCAGACGCTTGTGAATGAAAAAATAAATCCCGGGACGTATGAAACAACATTTGATGGCTCAAATTATTCAAGCGGGGTTTATTTTTATAAACTACAAACAAAGAATTTTACTGAAACAAAACGGATGTTATTGCTAAAATAGTTTTTAGTTGTCAGTTGATAGGCATAGAATCTAAGTGAGAGAACAAGAAAAAGCGTGGTAAGGTAAGTGAAGAGGAAGAAATTGTAACAACGGAGAGCTGAAATAGAACAGGGATGAATAATAGAACGCGGATTGGCAGCGGATGCTTTGAAGAATGGAAATGAGAGTGATAAATAAAATAATTGGATAATTTTACAAAATAATTTTTAGAATAATGAAAAAAATAATTTATACATTAGGGTTTGTCATTATTTTGAATACTACATTCTTAATTCAGAATTGCCAAAGCCAGTGGGTTTTATGCAACAATGGAATCCCTAACCCTACATATATACGTGCTTTTGCACTGTTTGGTGGAGAAATGTATATGGCGGATGGTGATACATTGTATAAAACTTCAAACAATGGCAACCTTTGGACAAAGACTTCCTTGAATAAAGCAGTACATTCACTAGCTGTCAGTAATACAAATATTTTTGCAGGTACCTGGGCTGACCAGGGGGTTTGGGTTTCTTCAAACAATGGTACTAACTGGACTCAAACTGCTTTGAATACGGGATATGTGAGTTCTCTTTTTGTTGTAGGCAGTAATATTTATGCGGGTACGGGTTCAGGGCTGTATATTTCAAGTAATAACGGTATCAGCTGGACTCAGACCTTTCAAAGTTCAGTACATTTATTTGCAACAATCGGTGAAACGCTTCTTGGACAGTATGGCTCCGGCGGTTTATATACATCAACTAATCAGGGATACAACTGGTCTCTTCTCGGTTTAGGCGGAAAATCTATTCAGAGTTTCTCTATGAGCGGAAACACAATGTATGCAGGGACTAATTTTAATGGACTCTGGATTTCAACAAATTCGGGAACCACCTGGATTCAAAGCCCTTTCTTCGGTACCAACAGTACAATTTATTCTGTGATTACAAGCGGGAATCAGGTAATAGCAACTTTAGATAATCCAGCTAACGTATTTTATTCAAACGATCAAGGGCAAAGCTGGACATCAATTAATGAGGGGATAGGAACACATTTGATTGTAATATTATACAGTGCTAACGGGTACGTCTTTGCCGGTACAGGAGGATATGGTACCTGGCGTCGACAAATGTCACAATTCATAAGCATCCATAACATATCCACAGATATTCCTTCAGGATATTCATTATCACAAAACTATCCGAATCCGTTTAATCCTTCGACGAAGATAAGGTTCGATATTCAAAAGTCAGAAGTCGGAAGTCAGAATTCAGTAGTAACACTAAAAATTTACGATGCGATGGGCAGAGAAGTTCAAACACTTATAAACGAAAGACTTCAGCCCGGAACGTATGAAACAACATTTGATGGTTCAAATTATTCAAGCGGGGTTTATTTTTATAAACTTCAAACAAAGAATTTTGCTGAAACAAAACGGATGTTATTGCTGAAATGATTATGAAACGAGGACGTAAAGAACAATAGAACGCGGATTGACACGGATTGAGATTTTGGAGAATGAGGTTGTGGATTGTTGTGATTAGATCCCCGATAAAAACATTCGGGGATGACAGTTGTTGGGAAGGTGGATTGTTGTGATGAGATCCCCGATAAGAACATTCGGGGATGATAAAATAGAGAAATGACAATCTTTTAAAAATTTTAAATTATTAGGGATGAGAAAATTAATTGGGTTAATTTTGGTGGTTTTGTTTTTCTGTGTAATAAACGATACACAGGGACAGACGACATTCTGGGATAAGACGCAAAGAGTTACGAGCGGACATGTGGATAAGAATCCGACGTTTGACAGCAGAAAAACTATAAATCATGAATTGCTTTTTGTGTCATTCTTATTATTCGAGAGACACACGCCGCAGGGAGGTTCGAATATCTGTCATTTGAGATTCGGGTATGACAGCGCATTCAGCACAGTGGGGTATATTACAAGTGATTCGAACGTAATAAACAGGAATCAGAAATTTGCTTTTAAGTCAACATCCTGGGTTGCTGATTCAATCACAAATGCCATGGCTGTCTGGGAAAGAGTCGAGAACTCGAGAGTCAATATATACGGGAGTACATATTCGAACGGAAGCTGGTCAATGCCCTACCCTATTGATACAGGAGCAGGGAATAAAAGATCGCCAAACATTTCATACAACACACAAATATCGTCAATGAATTTTTATTGTGTTGTTTATGAAAAAGATGGTGATATAATATTTAAGAATTATGAGTCCACGACTCATCAAGTCCTGAACGCGACTAATCTCACTGAAACCGACACAACAATATGCAGGAATCCGAGAGTAAATTCTGTAGGCATGACACAACCATTATTTATAGCATACGAAAGACAAAAGCCTAACGGAGACTTTGCGATTTATTACAAGAAATCTGAAAGCAATTATGTGTTTACGGGAGATACGATTTCGACACTCGGAAATAACCGTAATGCAGATTTTATAAACGGATTTAATGATATATCTTTAGCATTTGAGACAAATTATTCCGGGAAGTGGGGCGTTTATGAATACCGAGAGAGTAATAGTAATAATACTACATTACTTCAGAATTCTGTAACGAATTACAGGAATTTAAAGAATTATATATATCCGATGATAACAAACTCGCCGATGCAGTTTTACTCTATGCTTACTTCTTATATTGGTCAAAGGGGAAATTCGACGAAAATCTATTCGACAATAGTATTAGCGCCTCCGATGGATTCAATTATTGTTGGTGATTCGACATCGGATTGTGTAATGACGATGAGTACAGGAGTGATAAGACTCGGTTCATGGACTGGAAGGTCATGGGTGGTTTATACGAAGGATTCTGCGGGATTTTCGATGCTTGAAACTGCGGGGAAATTAATTCCGTTAGGTGATGTGAGGATGACAGGCAGTGAGATACCCGAGAGTTATTCACTGGAGCAGAATTATCCGAATCCGTTTAATCCGAGAACAGTAATCAGCTTTCATCTGCCAGCGGTCAGTGAGGTGATAATAAAGATATATGATGTAAGAGGAAGAGAGGTTCAGACGCTGGTGAATGAAAAACTGAATCCCGGAACGTATGAAACAACATTTGATGGTTCAAATTATTCAAGCGGGGTGTATTTTTATCAACTGATGACGGAAGGGTTTTCAGAAACAAATAAAATGTTTTTGGTAAAATAAAAACACAGAACTTACCACTTTCACTTACAAAACATGAGAAATGGATTTAAAGGGAAATTAAATCTAAAATTACAAAATTATGAAAAGAAAAACCTTACTACTTATTTTTTCTGTTTTTCTAAAACTTTCATTTTTTATTTTACATATTAATTAAAATCAAAGGAGTATCAAATGGATACACCGCCAACTTACTGTTGGATCCATAATATTGAATTGTCTTGATCTTAAATTTTTATTAGTAATATATAGTGAGTTAAAAAGTAATATCAACTGAAATATATTTTTGGTTTCATTATTTTCATATAGCTTTATAAACTTATTGTAAATTTTAAAAACTAAAATAATTATGGATTACATTAATAAAAGAATTAAATTTGTCATAATAGCTTTATTATTACTTGCATTTGTTTATGACAATAATCTGCATTCATGTGCAACAAATGGAGAATTGGAGGTAACGAACAATACAACTCACCAAATAATTGTTCAAATATATCCAATAAGTATTGTTTTCAATAAAAGGAATACTAATAATTTATTATATTCTTATTCATTGAATACAATCTGTGCTGGGCCTATGCGAAATAATTATGATTACATAACTGGAGCAAGCAAATTCACTCCATCAATAACAGATAGGAAGTTTTATTATCTTTTGAATATTGGCGACGGGATTATTTCAACCTTAGATTTTGTTAAAGATGGGGCTACAAGTTGCGTTATAGGTCGGGGAAAATATAAAATAGAAGTTATCCATTTAAACAGATATGGAAACGAATACTACAGAGATACATGCACATTTGAATATGATTATTATGATGTTAATACTGAATCACCTGGTGATTTATGTATATCTGTTGGTAATAATACTTTTGAATATACATTCCTTAAAGCAACACCACCTTATAATAATACTGTAAATATGAATAATGGACCCGCATATCGCGAGATTCAATGCTGGAGGCCTAATGGACCTGACTCCGATGATGATGATGGAAGACCTAAAAGACTAAATGCCCTTAATAATAGTCCTTATGAAATGAAAGATGAGGATTTCCCGGTTGCAGATTGCAATTATGATAATTTTCCTATTGATTGTAGACTCCTTGCAAATAGAAATCATATAATACCTTGTTCTAATATTTATGGACAAAACCATGAATTTCCAATTAAAGAGGAAAATGGTAATTGGATTCATGATCCAAATATTTATGAAGATAGACAGGGGGATTTAAATTTGAATTTAAGGATAAAAAAACCCATTTCGACTTATCAAGATAATTCGTGGATATACAACTATCCATTAAAACATATGATCCCTTTAACTATTAATTCTCCTGCAACTTTATCATTCGACGAGGGCATTGTTTATACATGCAATCGTGGATATGAAGAAGGAGAAACTCCCTTCCCTTATGAAAACTCTAATTTTAATTTTACGGTTAAGAATGGAGCATTTTTAGAGATGCTTTTGAATTCTGGAATTATAATAAATTCTAAAACACATCTTATACTTGAAAATGGAAGTCATTTAAATGTTGTTTATAATAACAATACTTACAGACCACATATTTTTGTCAATGGAGGTGAATTTTGCAATCAAGGAGCTATAATTCAAGGAAGACTATGGATACGTTTTAATAATTATTTAATACCACAATGTGCTTCGTCACAAGATAATATTATATTTAATGATAGTATCAAGATCCAGTTAGCCGATAGTTGTGTTTTTGAAATCCCAAACAACAAATCATTAATAATTGAAGATCCCGAAACCGAATTAATATTAGATTCAAATAGTACGATAAAATTAGGAAATAATTCTAAATTAATTATCCGCAATGGAGCAAAAATATGTGCATCCTATGCTAAATTTGTATCTTTAAATAGTAATTCCACTTGGAATGGAATATTTATTGAAAATGCAGGAATTAGCTCTTTTAAAAATTGTTTAGTAGAAAACTCAACTAATGGTATAAGGGTAAATACCCAAACAACTTCACTTGAAACTATTTCTCAAAGTGTGGAAATTGTAAGTTGTACATTAAAAAATAGTACATCTTTGTTGTTTTCTAATGCTATTAATGTCACTAACTTTGCAAATATTTTAATTAAAGATAACTTAATTCAATCAACAAATATTACTAATGGATTTTCAAATGGTATTTCATTGGAGTATTGTCCCGCAGAAAATATAAATATCATTGGTAACAACATTAATAATTCATTGATAGGAATTAATGTTATTCAAACTTCACCATATTTATCTCGTAACCAAATTACGGGTACAAATAATTCAGATTATGGAATATTTCTGGATAATTCTAATGGAATAATTAAGAATAATAATGTTGATAATTTTAAGAGTTCGATTTGCATGTTTTATTCGTCACCATACTTATTAAAAAACAACTTTAATAATGCTACTATAAGTAATATTGAATTATATTCAAATTCATTTCCATTTATGGCACCGCTAATTTCCGGAAATAGTTTAAATTGGTTATCGGGTAATAATATTTTAAACGGATACCCTGAATCCTGTGGTATTTTATTTTCAGAAGAATCCTATCCGGGATTAGATAACGGCTATAATATTATAGTCGTTAATGGGGCATTATACATGAAAGGAACTTTACCATCAACATTAGATAGATTTTTACCTGGAACCTTGAATAATTGGCAGGATGAACAGCCAATAGAAAGTAAATTTTTAGTTGATAATGGTAATATAATTTATGACCCAACTTTTGATGGTTTAAATGTTCCAGGATATGACTCTTATGAATTATCCGACGTAGGGTTTGGATTAATGGATACCTTGTATATTAAAGATTTAAGTAATGCAACAGGGGGTGAGTTACTATTTTTACAAGCTTATAAGCTTGAAAAAGAAGGTCAGTTCAATCAAGCAATATTAAAATATAAACAATTAATAATTAAATTTAAAAACAGTATATTCGCATATAACTCTTTGGCACATATATTTAATTGTTTAGAAAAAAGTAAGTCAAACTATGGGCAGTACATTTCCCATCAAAATTATCTTATTCAAATTAAAAATAACAATAAATATTCAAAAGCGATTAGAGAATTAGCGGAAGATTTCATAATAAAATCAAAATTAAGGCGTTCTCTTATCGACGAAGCGATATCCGAATACAACGAAATTTACTTACAAAATCAAAACACACCGAAAGGGATTCATGCACTGATAAATAAGGAATCTTTGATTTCTATAAAGCAAGATACATTAAATGGATTATCAAATCCGTTAAGATATAATAATTTTCCTATATCTGAATTAAATAAAAAGAATTCGAAGAAAATAAATAATGGGAATAATGTACCGGATCATTTTAAAATGTTCGGAAATTATCCAAATCCCTTTAATCCACAAACAAATTTAAAGTTTGGTTTACCGATAAAATCATTTGTAACACTTAAGATTTATGATATATCCGGACAAGAAATTGAAACTTTAGTTGATGGGTATTTAGATGCCGGCTATCATACCCTGTTATTTAATGCAAGTAAATACTCAAGTGGTATATATTTTTATAAATTAGTAGCAGACAACAATGTTTTCTCGGGTAAGATGGTTTTGATCAAATAAGAAATATAGATCAAGTCCCGAAAACAATTCGGGACTTGATATTTATATAATTTATATACATTTTAAAATATGAAAAATATATTTGCAATAATTGTTTTTCTAATATTAACCGCTAATGATGTTTACCCTCAATCTGGCTGGATTATGCAAAGTCCTTTGCCGACCATAACTGCACTTGTTTCTGTTAAATTTATTGATAATAATACCGGCATATCAGTTGGCTCGGTCGGTTCAATAATTAAAACTACAAACGGAGGCGCTAATTGGAAAAATATAAATTCCAATACTACAAAATATCTGCGACACCTTGTTTTTATTAATTCGACTTCGGGTTTTGCAATTGGTGATTCTTCTATCATTATTAAGACTACTAATGCAGGCGAGAATTGGAGTATCTCTTACAATTCAAATTCAAATTATGGGATTCATTGTATATCTTTTATAAATAATAATACAGGATATGCTTATCAGGATAACAGTAATGTAATTATGAAAACAACAAACGCCGGAAATAACTGGAGTACAATTAATACAGATTTAATGATTTCTTCTCTTTATCAGGTGTTGTATTTTCAGAATGAAAGTACGGGAATTTGTTGTCTTGGAGACAATATTTTAAAGACAACAAATGGAGGAATAAACTGGATTGCAAAAAATTTGTATCCATATATTGCATCATGTGCATATTTCTTTAATCAGAACACAGGGTTAGTAACCGGGTCTAACGGCAATGTTTTAAAATCAACTGACGGCGGTGATAATTGGTTCTTTCTTACACAAGTATCTCCAGCTAGTAACATTAAAGATATAAAATTTTTAGACTCTCTCAACGGGTATCTTTTCAGCAGAGAAATTGGATTAGTTTACAGAACAACTGATAAAGGCAATAGCTGGACAGCATTAATGGGTTCAGCATATTCTGGGAATCTTTCGTTTGATTTTTCTGATATCAATACTGGTTACATTAATTCAGCTCAGGGAAGAATTATCAAAACAACCAATTCAGGTATAAACTGGAATGTGATTTCTTCGGGTACACGAAACGAATTATTCTCAGTTCATTTTGCTAATGCAAACACAGGATTTGCAGTGGGCGATAACGCAATAGTAAAAACAACTAACGGCGGAAATTATTGGACAAACCTTAACGGTGGTGGTCACTTTGTATATGTGCATTGTTTAGATTCAACTACTGTAATTGCGATTTCTTGGAGCAATGTTCAGAAAACAACAAACAGTGGTTTGAACTGGGTAATAAAAGAGAGTGGCATCCCTCCTACTTTAAATGCTGCTTGTTTTATTAACAATACGGGATATTATAATGCAGGAACTGTGATCGGAAAAACAACAGATGGCGGAGAAACCTGGCAGCATATAACTACAGAAATAGGAGGTTTTGATAAAATGTTTTTCCTTAACGAAAACACGGGTTTTGCTGGACATTTGGGTCCTCACTTATTTAAAACTATTAATGGGGGTCTAAACTGGAATTTGATTTATGACGGTGGTTTAGATGATGATGTTAGATCAATCACTTTTTTTGATTCTCTTAATGGAATATTAATAACCGATAGATATAATATTAAAACAACAAATGGTGGAATTAACTGGACTGCTAAAGTTTTACCATTAAGCGGCAGAATAACATCATCATACGCAGTAAATTTTAATAACTGGTATATATCATTAGGAAGTTCAATTCTAAAGACAACAAACAGTGGTCAAAATTGGATTACACAGCCACTAAGTGTAAATCGTCAAATAAATGATATATATTTTCTGGATACATTGACAGGTTATGCGGCAGGTTACTTAGGAACAATATTTAGAACTACTGACGGTGGCGGTCAAGTGTGGATAAATAACATTAATGAAAATATTCCTGACAAATATTTTCTTTATCAGAATTATCCGAATCCGTTTAATCCTGTGACGAGGATAAGATTTGATGTGATGAGATCCCCGATAAAAACATTCGGGGATGACAATATTTTGGTAGTGTTAAAGGTGTATGACGTGATGGGTCGTGAGGTGCAGACGCTGGTGAATGAGAGGGTGCAAGCGGGAAGGTATGAGGTTGATTTTGATGGTACGAGGTTAAATAGCGGGGTGTATTTTTATCAACTGCGGGCTGGAGACTTTAGAAAGACGAGGAGGATGATTCTTTTAAAGTGAAATAGTTATGAAGTTATGGAGTAAAAAGAGCCGGAAAGTATAACCTCTTCGGCTCTTTATAAACACATGTTATTCTTTTTTATTTCAGCACTATCATTTTCTTTGTTTCTCTGTAATTACCTGCGGACAAAATATAGAAATAGACTCCGTTGGAATAATTTTTCACATTCCATTCGGTTTGATACTCTCCTGCCTCGAGCCTTTCATTAACCAAGGTTTCTATTTCCCTTCCCTGCAAATCATAAATTATTAATTTAACATTACCTGCTACCGGCAGCTGAAAACGTATGGCAGTAGAGGGGTTAAAAGGATTAGGATAATTCTGTTCGAGTTTATATTTATCAGGAACATTATTACTTATTGTCTGAACACCCGGAGTCAGGAAACTTCCTCCTGAAAAACAAATAATTCTACCGTCGCGACTACCTGCAACAAACTCATCAGAACATCCGAATGAATTTATACCGCGTAAACTCTTAAGTGATGAGACTTTTTCTGCAGCTGTAGCGGGTCCGCCAGAACCGAATGAATATTCGAATAAAATGCTCCCTGTTTGGAAATTGCAGACGTACACGTGGTTAGCAAAAGTTGCAGCAACGACATTGGGTGTATAAAATTGACCATAATTCAACTGACAAACTCCGAAGACATAAGAATTATCAAGCGGATTTGACCATTGAGAAGTAGATGTAACCGGATCAATCAGGTGCAATGTTTTAGCTCCCGAAACCATTACACGATAAATGTTATTTCCAAAATTATAATCCTGCATAATTTTCATGTTTCCGTTTACACTATTTCCGAGATTCCTTGACCATATTTCCTGTCCTGTTGAACCATTTAAAGAAAGGATTTTTCCGTTGAATCCTTCAAATCCAAGAAAATCCCTTATCGTATCGGCATTAATACTATTTACATCGCTTAATTGCCATACAACATCTGCACTTGAGTATGTCCAGAGATTAGTTCCAGTATTATTGAAACCTCTTACTGCATAAGGACCATAATTATTATGAACCGAAACGGCACCTCCGATTTGATTATTTGCTACGTCCATAAGAAATTCCCAATCGGTCTGTGAATTCTGAAATATCACATTACCATTAATGCCGTTCAGGCAGTAAACTGAGCGCCTTCCGGGTGTTGCAGGCTCGCCCGTTCCGCTTGCTGATGCAAGAACATCTTTTATTCCATCACCATTATAATCCTTGTCAACGCGAATACCATTAATTGCGCCCTGATTCGAGGATGTAGAATCACCGAATACCCAAATCATTCTACCTGTTCTGCCGGAAATTGTATAAACATTTTCATTACCAGCACCACAACCAATTACAACATCCTGAATACCGTCGCCGTCAATATCATCCCGGATTTGCATTGCCTCCTCATAAGTCACTGACCCAATATTACTGGAAGATGAGTATGTATTGAAAATCCAGAGTATATCAGAAGTAACAGAAGAATTTCCGTTAAAACAAATTGTTTGATAATTATCAGTGGCTACGAGAATATCATTATAACCGTCCGCGTTAACATCGTTAATTTGCTTTATGCTAATGGGTTTGTAATTGTTATAAACAGAGTTCGGGTTATCGGGAATTACTCCCTGCCACAGAATTGTACCTAACTGATATTGTGAAATGATAACACTCCCTGAAAGCGGTATATAAGCTGTGGGTAAATTTATTGAGTTTGAAATTATTTTTACAGAATCTTTATAATTTCCAACTTGATTCGGATTATACCAAATTCTAAACGATTGGGTTTTTTGGGTATCGATTACGACAGGAAAAGTCAAACCAACAGTATCTAACCTAAAACGATTTGAAGCCAAGGTAATAGAATTAATTACTAAAGGAGCATTTCCCCTGTTTGATATCGGAAGGGTAAAACCGCACAAAGAATTCTGCCTTCTTTCGCCATAGTTGTAACTTGTAATTGGAAAATAAGCGAATGAACCAGTATAAATTCCTCTACCTTTTAATGAAATATTTTTTATTGGAGTTGCCGGATCATTGCTTGATAAAGATAACACAGCTGAATCATTTCCAAAAACAAGAGGAGAGAATGATAAGGTATAACTTTTAGACTGCTGAGGGATTAAGGTATCGGGAACGGAATTCTGCTGTATTCCAAATCTTGGGTTGTTGAAATTTTTTCCGGTGATTATTAGATTCGATGTACCGTTATTTGTCACTAATAAATTACGTGTAGTAGTTGAACCTATTAAAGTATTTCCGAAATCGAAGTTTACCGATGAGGCAGTAATAATAGGTGTTCCACCGCCGGTCAATCCGTACTTATAAATATTTCTGTATGGATAAACATTATTACCTACTCTGTATGCGACTAACCACAAATATTGTCCGTCCCAATGTAAACCTTTTGGGTCGCAGTCATTATCAGGGTCGGGTGCAGAGAAAGAGAACAATGTATCACCAATAGCTTTTCTGAAACCATAAATACGTTCAGCATCTCCCTGAAAACTACTCGTTACATAAAGAATAGTATCACCTTTAACAGCGATACCATATACTTGCCTGCCTCTTAAAGGAATAGTATCTACGAGAGTTTTTGTAGATAAGTTCATTTTATAAGCATAAGAATAAGGATAAGAAGCATAATCAGGATAATAAGTTGAGAACCAGAGATAATTACCGTCAAGAGCAACACCGCCAATCCCTTGTGCGTAGGAACCAGTATAGATACTGTCAATTTTCGCACCGGCAAGATTTATTTTATATAATCTTGCTCCAGAAGAGCGGTAAGATTCTGCAATCCAAAACCCGCTTCCATCCCACGCCAAACCATGATTAAATGTTAAAGAAGTTGTTAGACTGTCAACTAAAACTCCCGTTTTTGTAATTTTAAATAATTTGGAAAAGGGATAAGAAGTCCCGCCGGTATAATCCGAGCCTGCCCAAAGAGTATCGTTTTTTACAGTTATACCCCAGAAATAATTATAAGGACTATAGTACGGGAAGGGATATGAATTTATTAATGTTTGTGATTGTAACAAACCTGAAAAAACAAGTAAAAAAATTAGAATCGTTTTTTTCATAATAAGGTATTAGTTACATAAATATAATTCTATTTAATTTGAAATAATCTGTAAATATTAAGAACTGTTTGGAAGGAATGGTTTAAAGGGATAAAAATAAAAATGACTCTGAGGATTACACCTGAGAGTCATTTGTGCCCGCAATCGGAATCGAACCGATACTTCTTATTAGAAAATAAAAATGACTCTGAGGATTACACCTGAGAGTCATTTGTGCCCGCAATCGGAATCGAACCGATACTCACCTTGCAGTGAACAGGATTTTAAGTCCTGCGCGTCTACCAGTTCCGCCACACGGGCTATAGGATTACAAAGTATGCAATTTTGAGATTGTTTTCAATGTACAATAGATTTGTTAAAACTGATTAAAAGTTTATGTACATTTTTGAAGTAATACCGATGAATGTAATATTTGTGGAAGTGTTCATAGCAAGAGGAGAGAAGGCATTTCTCTGGGGAAAGAAATTAGTGACTTTTATTTCGGTTTCGTTACTAAGATAATCACTGACCGAAAAGCTCATACCGACAGCAAGCTTAATACCCTGAAGCCATTTAGCGTCAGACACTCCGTATACATAAGACCTGTATCCGTGGTAATTATAACCATAGTTAATGTCTTCTCTGACCCTATCCATTGATTCAGTAGTATACTGCATACCATATCCACCCGAGATATACATGGAATAATTCTGCCTACCGAATGGATACACTTTCAAGTTTAAAAACAAAGGAACGGAGTACATGTAAGAGTTTTCCCACTTTTCCGTATAACTTCTTTGACTTGTAATAACGGTCATATAGTCTCTGTGAGGTTTACCGTTTATATGCCATATAAAAGAAGATTCAAAGTTAACAGACAAATTATCAGTAATCCTGAAATCCATACCAAGGTCAAATTCAAGGGGGCTTAAGAAACTATTATTGTAGTTGTTATTATAATAATAACCATTGTTACGATAGTAATCATCGTAATAATCAGAGTTATAGAATGACATGTAATAAGCACTCCCAAAGTCAGCACCTGCGTAAGTGCCGAGAGTAGCACCGATAGAAATTCCGAACGGCAGATCATTTCTTTGAGCAAAGAGACCCGAAGTAATAAACATCAAAAATAAAAGTGACAGAATTTTCATAGTTGTAATAATAATGCTTATACATTTCAAACACAATAAATAAAATTTTGTTCCAAAAGATTATGAAATTCGCATAAGAACCTTCATCTATTAATAACCAACATTAAGCACAGTTTTGGCTCTATATAATAGACATGAAAATATGAAACAAAGTTTAACAGCATATCAATTTATGCTTTTCACATATAAAGTAAACTCAGAGAATAAAATATTTATTCTTACGAGCAAAGCAGAATTACCGGAACATACGATGACTGATAAGGATTTGATACCTTAAGAAGAATGGAGGTTAAATAAAAAAGGCATTCTATATTACAGAATGCCTTTAAATTATAGATAAGATTTAATTACAAGATATTATAAGTTTTTGTAAATGATGATTTCATTCCGTTGAAACTAATTATTATGGTTACCCTAACTAATGTACCAGTAGGAGGTAATGTACTTGCCGGCCAATTTATGTCCATAGAATAGGAACCTGAAATCTGACCTTTAATAGTATTATACACACCCGTTAATGAAGAAGAACAAGTTGCATCGGGTTTAGCCCAGAAGAAGAATCCGCCAGTTGTATCAGCAATATTTCTCATATCTCTTGCAAGAGAATTTGTAGTATCGTTATACAAGAAAATAGAGTAAACAGGAATAGCGTTATTCAGAGCTGTACTAATCATAGTAGCTCTTGATACTGATGAAGCATTTTCACCACCGTCAGTAAAAGCAATAACAGCTTTAGTGTACGACGTTCCACTCACAGGTATCAGGTCGGTTGTTCCTTTGTAAATAGACTGATATAAAGCAGTACTTCCACCGAGACTAAAATTACTGTCAACAGCGTTAATAAGCAGAGCTTTATTGTTGGTAAAAGGTTGAGCTACGATAACCACATCGTCGAATTTAATAATTTCGGACTGGTCATTTGAGCCCATAGCGTTTATGTATGTTTTTACACCATCTTCCATACACTGAATCTGAGAAGAACCCATGCTTCCACTGTAGTCCATAGTAACGGCACCAGAGACATTTTTTCCTGAACCAGTGTTTGAAGTAACAGTAACCGCACCCGCGACAGAATCCGCAACCTTAGCAGGCCATCTCATGTATGCTGTTACATTTGAACCAGAAATACCCGAAACCGGTGCACCATTTTGGTCAACAACAATTAGAGTACCAGTTGCATTAGTACGAGTATTCTGCTGAATGGTACCGTTCGCCTGAATAGATGTAACATCACTTGGGGGAACAAGGGGATTTTCATCTTTGTTGCAGGATACATAAACTATGCTGAGAGATAAGATTATCAGCAGCACAATTGCTGAATTAGTGTACTTTTTCATGTTTAGTCCTTTCTATTATTTAGTGTTAAACTTGTAATAAATGTAATATAATTTTTTATTAAAATAAGCAGAAGAAATAATTAATACAACATAATAATTTTCTTTCTAGAATGATTATGGCACGACTATTGAATATCAAAAGCATTGAAGGTACATTTTTTCATATTATCAAAAGAAAAAGTGACTATAAATATCATTATTTCAACTTTTTGCTCTGTTTTTAACGGTAATTCCAAATTTTTTGATAGTATCGAATAACAATTCTCTCTGGATAGGTTTAGTTACATATTCATTACAGCCTGCATGGATACATCTTTCATAGTCTCCTTTTTGAGCATAGGCAGTAACAGCAATAATGGGTATATCTTTATTTGTTTCCCTGATTTTCTTAGTGACTTCTATTCCATTTAGAACAGGCATTTTTATATCCATCAAAATAAGTTGAATATCAGGATTTGCGTTAAACAATTCAAGAACCTCTCCACCGTCTTTAGCATGAATTAATTCGAAATAATTCTTCAGGATAGTCCGTAGGTAGAAGAAGTTAAAATCATCATCCTCAGCTATAAGAATAACAGGAATTGAGTTACAAATTATTTCGGATTTCTTATTATCAATTGAATTTATAGGTTCTTTATTATTACAAGGAATAGTAAAAGTAAAAGTACTGCCGATTCTTTTTTCGGAATCAACTTTAATTGAGCCTCCGAGTATTTTTATAAATCCTTTCACAATAGCAAGTCCAAGACCGCTGCCTTCATAACCTCGAGACGAGGATGAATCTTCCTGCATAAAATCATCAAAAATAATAGCAAGGACATCTTTACTTATTCCAACACCTGTATCCTTAACATACAATTCTACAAAACCCTTTTTCATTTCACCGCCAAGAATGACTTTCCCCTTTTGGGTAAACTTAAGGGCATTATCAATAAGATGCTGAAAGACCTTACTCAACAATTCTCTGTCAACATCAATATTAATACTCCTTAAATCCGGAGGGATATTAAATTCAAATTTTATTCCCTTTTTCACAAAAAGCGGCTTATTCAAGTTGTATATCTCATCGAGTAAATCAATCAGTTTAAACATTGTATTATCCACACTAACACTACCTGAGGTGATAAGCGAAATATCCATATAATCAGTAATAGTCTGAATGAGTCTTTTACTGCTGCTATCGATGATATCAAAGTAAGATTTTCGATCATCATCTGTGATATCAGGTTCAAAAAGCAAAGAAGAAAAACCAAGAATTCCATTTAACGGAGTTCGTATTTCATGGGATATATTGTTCATGAAAGCAGTTTTAAGTTTATCGCTTGCTTCAGCTCTTTCCTTCTCTTTTATAATTTCAGATTCAATATTTTTCCTATCCGTAATATCAGTAATAGTACCAATGTAGCCAATAGTTTTCCCGTCTGTGATTTCAGGTACAGTATTAGCAATGACCCAACCAACATCGCCATCCGATTTTAAAAATCTCAACTCAACAGAAGAGCCATGATTATCAAACAAACCAGATAATTTTTCTTTATCTTCGGGATGAAGTACTGAAGTCCAATTTAGATCCATTGAATCAGCAGATTTAAGTCCAGTTAATTCGGACCATTTCGGATTAACATAAGTAACGCAACCATCAACTTTAGTACGAAAAATACCGACAGGAGACGCTTGGGCAAGATTTTGAACAAACATCTGACTATCCCGTAAATCTTTTTCAATCTGAAGTCTATTAATTCTCTCTTTTTTGATTTTCAATGCGTTTACGAAAGCTGTCGGAAGGCGGTGCAGTCTTTCTTTAACAACATAATCCCAAGCACCGAGTTTGATTGAATCAGCAGCATGTTCCTCAGTCAAAGAACCGGTAGAAATTATAAAAGGAAGATTCTTATCATGTTCAATGGTCAATGCAAGAGCCTCGAAACCGTTGAATTGAGGCAGGTTAAAATCGCTTATTACAATATCGGGAATGAAATCTTTTAATGAATTTATGAAATCGTTTTTGCTGTTTACAGTTTTAAAAATCAAGTTGGCTTCGATATTATGAGATAATTCGATTTTAATGAGGTTCGAATCATTTATGTTATCTTCAAGAATAAGTACTTTGTAAGAATCTTTAGTGTCCGGCATATTAATAGGTTGAATAATTTTAATTCATTTAAAAAATAAATGGGCTAAATACCGTTTGATGAAACGTACCGAATATCAGATCTCAAAATAAAATATTAAGAAATACTGTCCTCATGACCCAATTACGTATGAATTTAAGATAAGATATTGTTTATTTAAGGAAAATAAAAGAGAAAATTTTCAGATACATGAGTTAAGAAAAAACCTTTAAATGTAAGACTTGAGATGTTTATTCTAAAAGGAATAATTCATTATTGGCAATAAGAATTATTTAATACACGACAAATAAGAATTAGAACATTTTTAATACAAGAGTTAAGAAATTGAATTTTTAAGGTATCTTAATAATACTATATTTGTATAAATCAAAATACAAAAGAGGAATAATGTCATGCCAGTAACAGTAACAGGAAAGAATCTAAAGATAGAAGACGTCTACAACGTAGCAGTAAAGAACGATAAAGTTGAACTTCATCCTGATGCCATTGAAAGAATTAAAAAGTGCAGAGCATTTCTTGAGAAGAGAATAGAAGCCAAAGAAATCATGTACGGTGTAAATACAGGAATAGGAGAACTTGTAAACGTTGTACTGAATGAGAATGAAATAAAAGAGTTTCAGAAGTATTTAATCTACAATCATGCGGCAGGTATAGGAGAACCATTTCCAATTGAGATTGTAAGAGGCGCGATGCTTGCCAGGATTAATGTACATGCAAACGGTCTTTCCGGATGTAGACCGGAGATAACACAGACATACGTTGAAATGCTGAATAAAGGAGTAACACCGGTTGTATGCACGAAAGGCAGCGTAGGAGCATGCGGAGACTTATCCCCGATGAGCCAGATCGCACTTTCTTTGATGGGAGAGGGCGAATCTTTTTATGAAGGAAAGAGAATGCCAACGATTAAAGCGTTAAAGAAAGCGGGAATACCCGTACCCGGATTACAGGCACGTGACGGTCTATCGGCAATAAACGGCAGTAATGTTATGAATGCAATGGGGTGCCTGCAGGTTTACGAAATTGAAAGACTTTTAAAGCAAGCTGAGATAGCTGCAACTATGTCGTTAGAGGCACTTATGGCAAACCTTAAACCTTACGATGCAAGATTACATCAGTTAAGAGGATTCAGGGGTGCAATAACTTCAGCTGAAAATATAAAAAAGATGATTGAGGGTTCGGATTTACTTGGCAAGGTAAAGGTAAAAGTACAGGATGCATATTCGATGCGTTCGACTCCGCAGGTGATTGGTGCTGCAAGAGACCAACTGAGATGGACTCGCGAGCAGGTAGAGATAGAACTGAACGGGATAGGCGACAATCCGATTTTCATACCGGATGATGAAGTGGTATTAACCGGCGCGAATTTTCAAGGTTCACCGATAAGCGTACCACTTGATATGCTTGGTGCATCGCTTACAATGGTATGTGTACTTTCAGAGAGAAGATTAAACAGATTGCTGCATCCGGCATTAAGTGTTGGTCTGCCGGCATTTTTGACAAAAGGTGCCGGAATGTTTTCAGGACATATGCTGAGCCAGTACACGGCTGACATGCTAATTGTTGAGCAGAGAATACTATCTATGCCTGCTTCAATACAATCGATTCCTGCTGCTGCTGATCAAGAAGATTTTGTGAGTATGGGTATGAATACAGCTTTAAAGAACAGGCAGATAATTGAAAATGCATGGGGAATACTCGGGATAGAATATATTGCGGCAGCACAAGCCATTGATTTCAGAGATTACAGTGTAGGAAAAGGAACGAAGGCAGCGCATAGGGCAGTGAGGAAAGTAGTTGAACATCTTGATATTGACAGGCCGCTTTTTAAAGACCATAACAATATGATGGTTTGTGTGAAGAGTCATGATATATTGAAAGCAGTTGAGACAGAGATTGGTGAACTGAAAACTTATTAATAGAGGATTAATATTTACATAGCTAAATCAAAAGCCCGCGGTACTCACGGGCTTTTGATTATCAGATATAAATTAAAATTTGATTAACACATCAAATATTCAATATCCTCAATTTCTTTTGGCAGCGAATCAGACAGGACTTCACAACCATTTTTTGTTACGAGCACGTCATCTTCAATACGTACACCAATTTTTCTGTACTTTGCAGGAATCTCTTTAGCATCTTCAGGGAAGTAAATACCGGGTTCAACGGTAATTATACTTCCGACAAACAATTTATCAAAATCGTTATTTCCTATCTTTTTGTTTGCGACTGCATCATGTGTATCGAGCCCTATATGATGTCCAACACCGTGGAGAGTATATTTTGTAATGTCAAAACCTTTTTTAAGTAGTCCGAGTTTTTGCATTCCTTTCTTAAGCTGTTCTACTGAATACTTTTTTAAATCAGTGAGTTTGACACCGGGTTTTATTTTCTTAATGACAGCATACTGAGCATCGAGAACAATCTGATAAATTTGCCTTTGTTCTTTTGTGAATTTACCATTTACAGGAACTGTTCTTGTGAGGTCGCCGTTGTAATAATTAAACTCTGCACCAGAGTCTATCAATACAAGTTCTCCGCTTTTCAATTTATTTCTGTTGGTGTTATAATGAAGGATACATGAATTATTACCACCTGCAACTATCGTTTCAAAAGCGACATCCTGACAACCGAGCTGCTTATAATTATACTCAAGCAGTGTCTGCACCTGATACTCATACATACCAGGTTTGATTGACTGAATAGTGTTGTAAAACCCTGCAGCAGTAACTGTTGAAGCATATCTAACCTGTTCAATTTCAAAGTCATTTTTGATATTACGCATTTTCCCGAGAAGTAAATTATAATCCAATATTTGAACATTCGAAGACAGAGTAATGAAAGAAGATATAAAACTTTTAAGCTGTTCCTTTATTTCACCACGTATGAAGCCCATATCAAAGAGACTTAAATAAATTTTATTGTACTTATCTCTTGAGATTAAATCTGCGAGAACATCACCAAGTTTTGAATTAACAAGACCTGTATTAATACCGATTTCCTTAGTAACGTTTTCAAAACCAAGTCTTTTACCAATCCACGTTTCCTTCAAAGGGTCTTTCTTTTGAACGAACAAGATTTCTTTAGTTTTCACTTTCTTCCTCGATTTCTCATCGAACAGCTCCATACCACCGGGAGCGAGAAACAAAGCTGAATTCGGTTCATTAAAACCAGTGAGGTAATAGAAGTTTTTATTCTGCTTAAATTTATAGCTGTCGTCAAAAGAACGCTGAACATTAATTGCACTCAAAACGATAACCAATGAATTTTCATCAAGGATATTATTGAGTTTTTCTCTACGGGATTTGTGAAACAATTTTTGTGCTAATTCCATAATATTTTATTTGTTTTATTCGTCAAATTTTGTTTTCTCGGTTTCAATTTCAATAGGAATTGGATAATTTTTAGTGAAACATGCAGTACAATAGTCTGTTTTATCCGTCGTTTTAGGAACAGATTCCAGCAAACTCTCAACGGATAAGTAGTTCAGAGATTCAACACCAAGTGATTTTCGAATTGATTCAATATCGCAATTAAACTGATTTGCTATCAGTTCCTCTTTTGACGGGAAATCCATACCATAATAGCATGGAGAAACAATAGGTGGCGAAGTTATTCGCAGATGAATTTCTTTTGGTTTTGCTTGTTTTATTAAATCGACAAGGAGTTTTAGAGTAGTACCTCTAACGATGGAATCATCAACGATTACAACTTTTCTGTTAGCGAGAACACCTTTAACAACATTAAATTTGGTTTTAACTTTCATCTGCCTATGATCCTGTCCGGGTTCAATGAATGTCCTACCAACGTAGTGACTTCTTATCAGACCTATTTCGTGCTTAATATTTTTAGTCTTCTTTACACATTCATTGAAGTAGCCAAGCGTTGCTGTATTGGAAGAGTCAGGAACATTAATAATAATAACCTTTTTTTCTTTATCGTCAGCGGGATTGTCTTTATCCGGAGGCGGGTTTTCTATTGCAAGAGCAGCACCAATTTTCCTTCTGACCTTATCTACTTTCTCCTCGAATATCTGACTATCGGGACGGCTGAAATAGATATATTCAAAGATGCAATGCTTATATTTTGAAACCTTTTCAATATAGAATGATTTTACATTACCAGTTTTAATGACTTCATTATCGATGACAATTATTTCACCCGGTTCGACATCTCTAATATATTCAGCGTTAAGTATATCAAGTGAGGTAGTCTCTGATGCAAATATGTAACTATCATCAAGCTTACCCATTACAAAGGGACGAACCCCATAAGGATCCCGAGCAGCAATTAATTTATCGTCAGTCAGAATAACGACAGAATAAGAACCTCTAACCTGCCTAAAAACATCTAGTAATTGATGAATAAAATCATCTTCTTTACTACGAGCAAGAAGATGAAGCATAATTTCTGTATCAGTTGATGTCTGAAAAATGGTACCATCATCCTGAAGCATTTTTCTGAGAAAATTTGCATTGGTAAGGTTACCATTGTGGGCAAGTGCAAGATTTCCGTCTTTATAATTAACTTTAAAGGGTTGAATGTTATTCCGTTTATGAGAAGAACCTGTAGTAGAATATCTATTATGACCGATAGCTGAGGTCCCTTTAAGATTATTCACCAGTGTATCTTCATCAAATATTGATAAAACCAATCCGTGACCTTTATGAACATTGAACCTGTATTTATTTTTATCGGAAATAAATTCTGAAGCAACAATTCCTGCAGATTCTTGTCCTCGATGCTGCAAGGCATGGAGTCCATAATAAGTCATAATTGCAGATTTTGGATGATTAAAGATTCCAAAGACACCACAATTTGCCCTGACGGATTTATCATCCGATAAATAGATATCTTCGGGTAGTATGAATTCTTTCAATTAAATATCAGTTTTTTAAAATTCTTATATGATTAGAAAATATCCATGCTCTTCCCTCTTTCCAGCATTCAATCCGATAACAACCTTCATTATTAACATCCCAAATACCTCCAAATCCTTTTGACTCATGAATACATTCACCGTTTCGCATAACTTTAACAATAGCTTCTCCTGGAAGCAGGAAGTTCAGAACAACACTTTTTTTACCGTTATTTAATATAATATCGTCTCCCATCTGATAATTAACGCCATCGAATTCAGCAAAGAACCTAAAACCCTTTGCATCGCCGTTATAATAATTTGCGATGAATGAGCGTCCCTTTTTAAGAGCACCAATTATGCTGTTCTTATATGTATTAAAATTGTTATTATCTCCAAAAACAATTTTTTGGTCAATCAATACATGAGTACGAATGGATTTAAACAAAACCTTATATGGAAAGACCTCAACGTTATAAAATCCCATAAGGTTCATTTTATGAGCATGAGCATCAACACTTCCGACAGCTGGAGTATTCCTTTTAAGATTCAGTTCATCCCATTTTTTTACGGCCATTTTACACGGCTCAATAACAGACCTTAAAGGATGAATAAAACGATTAATTCTGTTAACTTCATTCAAACCTTCAACCCACTCACTCATGTGATTCCAAATCTCGATACCGTCAAAATCCTCAGTATTCCATTCTGTCCATGGATATGGGGGATGTTCGGGAAAGCTGCTCCTTTTTTCAAAAGGATGAGCAATAAAACCCACTCCACCTTTATTCCGGATTTCGCTAACATATTCAGAAGCACTTAATTTACAACCAAGTTCATTATTCTCAATCACTTTATAAGTTCCAACAAGTTCATCAAGACCAAAAACAAGATAGTGATTTTTATTATATACATCATTTAATTCATAACCAACTATAAACAAAGTATTGTTGTAAAACTTTTCATAGCCATCGGTTTTTGCCTGAATAGTATTATGGTCGGTAAGAATAAGGAAATCCAGTCCTGTTTCGTTAGCAGCCTGAGCAATATGATCGGGTGAACCCGTACCGTCCGAATATGTTGAATGAATATGTAGTACTCCAGAATATTCTTGCATGCAATAGTTTTATTAATAATTTAACATTGTTTGAAAATAATTGAAATATATTTCCATTATAACTTTGCGGTATTTTTATTTTTATTATTTACTATTGTTGCAGTAATTAAAGCACCAATAGCACCGAACAAAGGGTATATAATAAGGTTAGAAATAAACGTGAATACAGCAAGAGTTGGAGAATAACCATATTTATTGAATTCGTCAGCAAGAATACTAATCTGATTGTTTGCTTCGGGAGGAAGGTCTTTAACTAAGTCACCAAAAAATTTAAGCGATTCTGAGATAGGATTAACATCCGAATACATCATCGTTATAATATTGAATCCGCTAACAAAAACAGCGGACATAATACCACTGAAGACACCAATCAAGACAGCATCTTTATAAACGATAGCAGAATCAGGCTGCTGAAATTGTTTTTTTAATGACAAGACACCAGCTACACCACCCATCATAATACCGGCACAGAAAAGCAGGTTAATGAAATTTAATAATGGAGCGATAGATAACAATGACATCACTAAAAAACTAATCAGCACAGGTTTCAAGCGATTTAAGCCATCTTGTTCATTCATATTATGAGTCAAAAAATTTTATGTATATTTCGTTAGCAAAATTTATCGTGCCCGGAATCAGATAAAACGGAAGTAAAAAACCTATTAAAGCACCAGTCACGGATCTTGAAATAAAAGTATTTTTAATTATTTCTGAAATATCTAAAATAGCATCCAGGAATACAAACAAAGAAACAATCAATAAAATCCAGATTGAGGGGAGTTTTTTATTTTCAATCCCCTTAAGAAAAGGATAGAATACAACAGAAAGCAAAAATGCAAAATAAACAGAAGAACATCTTGAGCACACCGGGAGAGGATATCCAAAAAGAAAGAAAGATCTTTCTTCAATCTGATGACAAGTTGATGAAAAGAATGAATAACCAAACAAAGAAATATCAGCCAACTTCCCGCCCAAAGACTCCAAATAAGGAATTAGAACCAAACTGCAAGTCCATAAAAGAGTAACCGAAAGGAAAACCAGGTATATTTTTAGCGAAAATTTCAATAATTTTAAAACAATTTCAAGAAAACCGAGTATAATAATAAAAAAATCAAGAAGGAATATACAATTTTAACTATTTTATAGGATAAAAGCAACTTTATATTTTGTTTATTGCATAATTTTATATAGTTTTGCATATTGCAGAGTAAACCGTTCTTTAACATTTTATAAACTTTAAACTTTACAGATATGAAAATTCAAATCACAGCCAGACATTTCAAAGCTAAGGAATCAACACAAGATTACATTAAAACTAAGGTTGAAGAATTAAACAAATACAACGAAAATATTATTTACGCAGATGTGATTTTATCATATGATAAACCACCTGCAGACATAAAATACTGTGAAATCATTTTAAAGTTGAAGGAAAAAACATTAACAACGAAAGAATCATCGGGAGACTTTGATCGAGCAATAGATGCAGCCATTGAGAAAATCGGAGCACAATTATATAAAGTAAAAGATAAAAAGAAAAGAGACAAAAAAGCTAAAAAAATATAATATTGATAGATAGCCTCAAGAACATAAAACATATTAAGAAAGACAATATCACTGTTGAGTTTTTCTTTAATCAATGTAAAGACAGATTTAAACTTAAGAAAGCAACTAAATCAGATATTGATACCAAAAGGCTAATAACGGACAAAGATTTACACAGGCCGGGATTAGCCTTAGCGGGATACGTAGAATTGTTTTCGTTTACAAGAATACAGATATTCGGCAACACCGAAAACAGGTACCTTTCAAAACTCACCAAACAGGAGAGGATTAAGGTATTTAAGAAATATTTTTCGTTTAGTGTTCCATGTATTATATTTACGCACGGAAACAAACCCACTGCAGAAATACTTAAATATGCTGACAAGAATCGTGTACCAGTTTTTGTGACTTCTCATCATTCGACAACGCTGGTATCGCTGTTAAGTGATTTTCTGGATGATCAATTTTCAGTTCAGGCAGCTATACATTCTTCATTTGTTGATGTGTATGGCGTTGGATTATTATTTTGCGGATGGTCGGGAATCGGAAAGAGTGAAATTGCATTAGATTTAGTAGAGAGAGGACACAGGCTTGTAGCAGACGATATAACGATAGTATCCAAAAAATACGAAAATGTTCTGATGGGTTCGGGGACATCACTTGTAAAACATTTTATGGAGATAAGGGGACTGGGGATAATTGATATAAAGAGAATTTTCGGCATAAGAGCAATAAGATACCAAAAGAGAGTTGAGGTAATTGTTGAGCTTGAGCACTGGGACAGCGAAAAGGCTTATGACAGGACAGGTCTTGATTCCAAGATGATAAACGTACTGGGAGTTGATGTTGAGAAAATAAATCTACCCATTTTTCCGGGTAAGAATATTACTGTCATTGCAGAAGTTATAGCACTTAACTATCTTTGCAAGCATTACGGCTATGATGCCGCGAAGGTATTTGAAAAACAATTAGCCCAAAAGATAGAGAGCAATTCCAGAAACGGAAGGAACAAAGACAGCTTACGTTACGGAAGAAGCACTGAATATTTTGAACATGATTTTGAATAAGAAAATTTTAAAAATACTAAATTAACTTGGAGGTTATTTAATGGTCTGGACATTGGAGTTAGCATCATATCTCGACGATGCTCCATGGCCTGCAAACAAAGCAGAGCTTATAGATTACGCAACCAGAACAGGTGCGCCAAAAGAAGTTGTTGATAATTTAATAGATCTTGAGGATACTGAAGAACCGTATGAGAGCATAGAGGAAATCTGGCTCGATTATCCTACTGATGAGGATTTCTTTTATGACGAAGAAAATAAAGACTTCTAATCAATTTAGAAACAATTATTAAAGGTTAATGATTTTGAGTCTGTGAATTAAACTTCACAGGCTCATTTATTAAATAACAAGGATGTTTGTTGGACAGATTTTTACTATACTTAATAATATTTCTTTTTATTGCTAAATTTTCATATCCTCAAGATGAAGATGATGACTCATCGAATAAATTAAAACTCGATGAAGTTAATATTGAATTCAAAGATTCTGACATCTTCAGCAGAAGTGAAATATACAACATCATAAAAACAGGCAGTTCTGATTATTACAATGCTGAAGAATTTTCACTTGATGTACAAAGAATCGAGAAATTTTATTTTGATAACGGATTCATAGATGCATTCATCGACACTTCAACTAACATCAAAATCGAGAAGAACGAGATTTCGGTAAGTTTTAAAATAACAGCAAATTCCCCTTATCTTATATACAAGGTAAACTACACCGGGTTTGAGAATTTACCTGAAGATTTGCGTGCGAATCTATTTAAATCAGATGATATTGAAATTTATACAGGAGACAGGTACACTAAATCCGCTGTTTTGGCAGAAGCGGGACGAGTATTGAGGTTCCTTCAGAATAACGGATATTCATTTGCAAGCATGGAACCACCGGAGATTATGAAATATGAATCGAACAAACCGGAACTGGATTACAAACTCTCAATAAATTTAAAATATGAGACGGGATCAAGTTACAGATTTGGAAGAACCGTTATTGATATTGATAACAAGAAATACAATATTGATCTGGATGATATTATGTATGAGCTTGAATACAAAGAGAATGATATATATAGCAAAGAGGTACTAGTACAAAGTGAAAACAGATTAAACAGAATAGCAATACTTGAGAATGCAAGAATTGTCCTGTCTGATATTGATACTGTTAACAATAATATTAACTTTAAAATCGTCGGGTCAGTAAGAAATAAGTATGAAATACAGCCTGAGATATTAGCATATTATATTAGTAATTCGATGTTCGGTGGGATAGGGTTAACTTTTTCGGATAAGTATTTCTTAAAAGATCCGAGAACTTTTTCGATAAAAGCAAGAGCACTTGCAAACTCATTAGAAAACTACAGACTTGAATTAATCCTTGAATTATTTCAGCCGCATATATTTAACAATAATAAAATTACAGGCAGCAACAATCTAAGCACTGCGATTTTTTCAATTGACGATTTCAGAATTGAGGAAATAAAGAATAAGGCATCAATTAATTACGAACTGCCAAGACATACATATCTGAACAATCTTACATTAGACTGGAATCTTAAAAACCAGAGGGTAACTTTCAAATATCCATTGTTAGGATATAACGAAGATGATTCATCATTTTCAACAATTCCAACCGGAGCATTTGTAAACATATTCAGCTCAATTTTAGGACTTACACTTGTCCATTCCAGGATTGACAATTTCCAGTTTCCAACCGGTGGGATATATCAATCATTTCTGGTAGAAGAAAGCGGATTACTTGGCACAGCTATAAGTAAACTTTTTGACATCTCGACAGTTAATTACGTTAAACTGTCATTCATCAATAAATATTATATTCCGATAACGAGCAGGCCCGATAAATCGACAATTGCAACGAAATTCCTAATCGGAAATATATTTGAGTACGGAGATAATTCGCTAAAATTAAGTACGAGTGATGAGGATTATACGCTTGATGTTGTTCCGATTGACTCAAGATTCATTGCAGGAGGAAGTACGAGTGTAAGGGGATGGAATGCAAGAAAACTTGGAACGTTTGACGGTAGGGAAAACGGAGGTAATTTTATAGTTGAGGGAACTATAGAGCACCGGACAAGACCGTTTTATGATATGAAGGGTATAATAAAAGATTTCGGATTTGTATCATTCATCGATATAGGAAACCTTTGGTACAACATAAATGACTTTAGGCCTAATGATCTTGCGGTGGCAATCGGAGTAGGATTAAGATACTACACGATAGTGGGACCGGTAAGACTGGATTTCGGATTTAAGTTTTATGACTACGAGCCAGCACCTGGTACGAATACCTGGTTGTGGCAGAATAATATCACACAGATATTTCAAGACAAGTTTGCACTTCAATTTGGTATAGGAAACACTTTTTAGATTATGTGGAAGAACATCAAGGGTCAGAAGCATGTTATTAATATTCTTAAAAACGTTTACAAAAGCGGAAGGGTACCGCATTCATTCATATTTTACGGAATAGAAGGGACCGGGAAAGATGCCGTTGCGATAGAATTTGCAAAACTGTTAAACTGCGATAATCCAAATGAAGAATTAGGTTCATGCGATGAATGCAACAGTTGCAAAACAACGATGAGGTTAAACTCCACTTTGTTTAAATTCATTACGGCACTTCCCACGACTAAGAAAGAGGATAGTGAGGGAGAAGGTATTTTAACAGACTCTGACCTTGACACATTAAATACAGAGTTAAAGTTAAAATCAACAGATCCTTATCACCGAATAGACATACCTAAAGCAACCACTATAAAGATTGAAAGTATAAGACAAATTAAGAAGGAGATATACCTTACCGGAGAAAGAGGAAAGAAGAAAATTTATTTAATCTCGAATGCAGATCTAATGAGACGTGAATCAGCAAATTCATTCCTGAAAGTACTTGAAGAACCTCCCGGTGATTCGGTTTTAATACTGACAACATCGAAGCTGAATTCATTACTGCCAACTATTGTCGGGAGATGCCAAAAACTTAAGTTTAGTCCTATAAGCAATTACGACCTAAAGGAATACATTAAGGAAAACCATCCAGAAACAATAGAGGAAGAAATAAGGCTAATTATTAATCTTGCAAACGGAAGTCTGCAAAATTTGAAAAACATAATAAACTGTAATTTTCTTTCTTTAAGAAATACAGGGATAAATCATATAAGATATATTGTTGGAAACAAATATCTGGAAATAACGAATATAATTTCTTCATTAATAAAGGAGAGGGACAGGAACCTTGTAAAGCAATATCTTTATTTAATGCAGTTATGGTTCAGAGACATAATAATAAAGAAATCCCAGAACGAAAACAGGCTGATAAACCGGGACATAGAAGAAAATGTAACAAATTTTGTTACAAGACTTAGATGCAACGAATATGAGATAATAAACACTTTAGAAATGTTTATCAGTGATATTGACAAGAATGTGAATCTTGAACTGCTGCTTTATAACCTGACTTACAGACTTAAACCAATGATAAAAACTGTCTAAAGATTATTTTTACGGTAAATCTTCCTTTTATATATTAATACTACTATTATTATTCCGGAAATCCATAATACATAGTAAATAACAGACAGCGGATAATTAATTTTTGCTGTATAGGTTTTACTGTACAATGAATCATATCTGTAAACAGGATTTAAATAGTAAATTGCATTGCTACTGAATTCTGTTTCAACGCGAATATAAGAGTCATCGTTCTTAAACGTATAAGCAGCTTCATAAGTGTTAGGGACTATCGATTTCATCACACCATCCTGGCCAATAAATTTAATTTTTGCAGCAACAGAATCGAAGGCTAAACTGATAGAATCTCCTGTAACATCGAACCTGATTAAATTCGGTAATCTGGTAATGTTATAATTTTTTAATTCAAAAGAATTAAATCCAGATTTAATCAGGTTTACAGACACAGCACTTCCCTGCCGAACCGCAGAAATCAAATCATCGTAAGATTTTGATTTTGAGTTGATAATTGTTAGACCTTTACCTATTTCATCCTGGTCGTTGATATTATGAGAATCATCATTTGCAATAAGTTTGATGCTCTTGCCAGAGGAAAGAGCTTTATCAACGTATTCAACTGAAGTTCTGCTGTATCGACAAATTTCAATACAATCATAATTATCAAGATAAGCAACATCATTAAGAGAAACGGCATTCCGCATCCATGGATGAACTATAGATATCAGATTATTCTCTGTTTTAAGAAGATTAATCAGAAACTGCTTATTATTCAATGTTGGATAATAAACGAAATCAATTAAACTTATATCATCGGCGCCTACAACGAGATAGTGATTTTTCCAAATACCAAAACCGTGTTCATACACCGGAAAGAGTTTATCTTTGTGAGAATCAGTTACGTTAAGGTTCATGTAATTTGAGATTCCTATTATATCGTAATCCATATCACTGTATACTTTATGTATCGCTTCAGGAGTTGACGATCTACCGTCAGCCAAGTTCCCCCAGACGTCAGAATGTGAATGCAGGTTTGCTTTATACCAATTATTGTTTTGAATATCTTTGTAAGGATTGTATAGACTGCTGCCTTTAAACGGAGATGGATCATCAAATTCATAAGCGGGAGAAATAATGTAAGGTATCAATGATATTAATACTATAATGATGACCGCCCAAAGGAATATTTTTAAGAATAACTTCATTCAATGTATGTTTGTATGTACAAATAAAAAATCGGGAGGAGTGATTTAATAAATTTAGTATACATTATGGCTTTTTAGACAAACCTTTCATTCTGAATACAAAATAATTCATCACATTTAAATCACTTCGCATAATCCTTATTGTATCAGCAGTTTCAAATTTCGTAAAATATTCTGAGTAGAACTTTGAGGGCAGGTTATAATCCCTGCTGGAACAAATATAGTAAGCATCACTGCCAATTACGGGAGGGATTCTTTTCCTGTTAATCCAGAAATAATTTCTTATGTTTTCAAGTCCACCTATTGCGTATGAAAATACTTTTGTGGAATTACCAATATAGTAGTCATAGTTAGCTGCAGGGAACCATCTCCATGTTATAATAAAAGGATTAGGAGTTATGCTTTTATTAGCTAAGTCTCTTTGATAAATTTTACTGAATTCCTCTGAGAGCTGATGCCATCCGAACAAATCCAAGGAGGCATCATTTTCCCCGAGGTTAACGGGAGTTCTATCTTTAACGTCGTTATAGAGAACACCTGTTTTGATCTGAATAAATCCGAGGAGAATCACTATGGTGATAAGAAAAACAGACAATTTAGCGCTGACATGAACTTTGTTTTTAGAGATACTGCTAAGAAAAGCTGCTGCAATAATAATTAATCCGTAGTATCCAGGTGCAGACCAATGAGGAAGGGTTCTGCGGGTCAAAGACGAGAGCAGGAATACAAATATAATAGGTAGACTCCATAGTAAAAGAAGAACGGCGTAATCTTTTTGAATTGCAAATTTCTTTTTGAATAGAGCTATCAAAGACAATATGATAACAACAAAGTTAATTGGATTATTATAAAATATTTGACCAGCCAGTTCAGTTCCAAGAAAATCAAAACGAAGTTTGGATTCTGAAAGGCTTACTCTTTCTCCCTGAAAAGTGAAGCTTATAAAATCATTTTGAAAATTCCAGATAATGACAGGCAGAAACAATAAAACCGACAACAGGATAGAGATATACAATTCTTTTGTCTTTAGCCATGAACGGTTTACGAAGAGTATATATGCAATGATTCCTATCCAAAGAATAGTAGCGGTATATTTAGAAATCATACCGAGACCAATTAAAACACCGAGCAGAAGAAATAATTTTCGATTTCTATTGTCAGGGCTTTTCTGAGGAACAACGACTAATGCAAAATAAAATGTCAGAAGCCAAAAAAGAGATAAGGGAGTATCGGGCAGAATAAACAAACCAAGTATGACAGAACAATACACAGAACCTGTATAAAGGATTGCTGCGGTTAGACCTGTGTTGAAATCGAACAAACGCTTACCTATGAGAAAAAATATATAAGTATTTACCGTACCAATGACAAGAGATGCTGAACGGATAAAAAATTCACTTTGAAACGTAAGGTTTAAGGTGAACAACTGAATGATGTAGCCAACCATGGGGGGATGGTCGAAATGGCTCAGTGAGGGATACATTGCATAAGCCCAGTAATTTACCTCATCATTGCTCAAGTCAATATTAGCGGCAACAATACTTCTCACGAGAAAAGATGCTGTTAGAAGTAAAAATAACTTATTTCTATCTGAGTTATGGGTCAAATTTTTGAATAACAGTAAAATATATAGTTAAACCAATAAAAGAAATAGAAAATAAGATTAAAATACGAGTAAATAAGCCTAAATCGATGACAATCAGATGATTTATGCTATAATAGTTCGGAATCTGTAATTACGCCATATTTTACCTAATGAACACCCTTCCTGACCCATAAAGCATCGAATTTGAACCGAAAATGAACTGGATGTGAAAGGATTTTGAATCGGAAAATTGAATAAAGGTTTGTTATTACATAGTGTTATTAAGATATTGTTTTTATTAAGTTGAAAGGAGGATTTACATTTAAGTAATAAAACCAATAGCAAAAACAACAATTAAGACTACCAAAAGTATTAAGGGGATTAAAGTCAAAATCACTTCTTACTATGAAAATTTTTTAAAAACAGCTTGTAAAACAAGCCCAAATGGAGATTTTAATAAATTCATTGACTTGTTATTCTTTCATAAAATAGGTAAAATTGAAGTTTATTCAAAATTTAATTGCTAAAATGAAAAGTCAAAAACCATTACTTTTATTGCTCATAGTAACTATTATTTCGTCTGTTTTCTTAGCGACAGGATGTAATAATAAGAAAAACAAATCTGTAGTAGCCGAAATAGGCAGCGAAAAGATTTTAATGTACCAGTTTGAGGACCAATTTCTGAAGTCAATAGGTAACAATCTTGATTCTGCAAAAAAGACAACTCTGGAACAAAGAAAAGAGTTTTTAGATTTAATGATAAAATTAAAGCTTAAAGTACTTGATGCAACGGAAAAAGGTTATTTAAACAGCGCAGAAATAAAAGCAGACCTTGATTCATACAAGAAGAATTATTTATCAGCTTTTTTAATTGATAAAAAAGTAACAGATCCGTACATAAAAGATCTTTATGAGAGAAAGAAGTTTGAAATCAGAGCATCACATATACTAATTAATTTACCTCAGACGGCGACTCCAGAGGATTCAGTTAAAGCATTTGAGAAAGCAAAAGCGGTTATCGAAAAATTAAAGAGTGGTACGGCGTTTTCAGAAGTAGCGAAAGAATTTTCAGAAGACCCGTCAGCGAAAAGCAACGGTGGTGATTTATATTATTTCACGGGCGGTATGACAGTACCAGAATTTGAAGAAGCTGTGTATAAACTGAGTCCCGGTGAATATACAAAGGAACCAATCAGAACGATGTTTGGACTTCACATAGTGCAAGTAACAGACAAGAAAAAAAGAAATGACGGAATTAAAGCATCACATATATTAATACAGGATGAAAGAGATAGTTCCGGTGCAATTTTAGATTCTTCTGCATCATTAAAGAAGATAAACGAGGTGTATGCAAGAATTAAAGGTGGTGAAGATTTCGGTAAAGTGGCGTCGGAAGTTTCACAAGATCCCGGTTCAGCAGCAAAAGGCGGTGACCTTGGATTTTTTGACAGAAGGAGAATGGTTCAACCATTTGACAGTGCTGCATTTTTGCTAAAAGTGGGAGAGGTATCATCACCTGTAAGAACACCATACGGATGGCATATAATCAAAGTAACTGAAATAAAAGAGTATCCTGAATTCGATAAAGCAAAGGAAAATCTTAAGAACGAGTTTAAGAGAAGCATGCAGTATAAGATGGAATATGACAAATACGTCTCTAAAGCTCTAAAAGATTACAATCTTGAATTGGACAAGGGCGGAATAGCGATGTTATACAGGATGGTTGATTCAAGTAAAGTAATTTCCATGCTGAATCTTGACAGTATTTTCGCAGCAACTGATAAAAATACCAAACTCGCAAATTACAACGGTGGTTCTGTAACACTTCAGGATTTTCTTCAGTATTTACAGGTAAACAGAGAATACTCATCATCAAACCTTGGAATTGCAACATTAACGAAGATAATAAATGAAATCTCTGCAAGTCCGATATTATTCATAGTTGCACAAAAAGAAAATATTGAAAAAGACGATGATTATCTCGAACTGATGAACGAATATACGGCTGGACTTCTAAGAGAAAAGGTTGACCTTGAAGAAATATCGAGCAAGATAAAGATAACGGATGAAGACATCAGTGCATATTACAATACGAATATTGCGGCATACACGATAAAAGACGGTGAAACTGAAAAGACAAGAACGCTTGATGAAGTTAAAGCTGAAATAACGAACACATTAAGACAAGAAAAATTTGCACAGACCGAGAAGGCTTATGTAGATGCACTTAAACAGAAATATCCAGTTAAGGTTTACGAAGAAGAATTAAAAAAAGCTTTTAAAGAATAAAAAGTTTGATAATAAAAATATTTAAAATAATATTACTGCCACTTTTCTTTCTGGCAGCATTTAACATTTATGCACAGAAAGAAGGTGACAGGATTATAGCTGTTGTAGGAAACGATATAATACTTGAATCCGACCTTCAGTATCAGATGCAAATGTATGCAAGACAGAACAATCTTACCTCAATGAGTCCGGTAATTGCACAACAGATATTCCAGCAGATGATAACCGACAAGATAATACTTGCGAAAGCAGAGCAGGATAGCATTGAGGTTAAGGATGAAGAAGTAAACAGAGAACTTGAATACAGATTGAAATCACTTATACAGCAAGTTGGCTCAGAAGAGAGGATACAGGAAATATACGGAATGCCGCTGGTGAAGATAAGACTTACGCTCAAAGAAGATCTCATCAAAAAAATGATGAGCGACAAATTAAAGAGGAAGAAATTCACGAGCCAGACAAAGGTAACGGATAAAGAGGTGAGAGACTTCTACAACAATTATAAAGACTCTTTACCACCTGCACCGGAAGAATTTGAGCTGTATCATATATTTAAATCCAGAAAGCTTACCGAGCAAGAAAAACAATTTTCAAAAGAAACAGCATTAAAAATACTTGACAGCATTAAAGCGGGTATTGACTTTTCAGAACTTGCAATAAGAAATTCTGATGATAAGGGTTCGGCTGTAAACGGCGGCGATCTCGGTTTTGCAAAGAAAGGTATATTTGTAAAAGAATTTGAAGAGGCACTGTACAGTCTTGATTTAAACGAAGTTTCGGATGTTGTTGAAACTGAGTTTGGATATCACATAATAAAGCTGACAGAGAAAAAAGGAGACCAGTTAAGGGCGCAACATATACTTGTATCATTTAAGAAACTCGAATCCTCAGATTTTGAAACTATTGCACTGTTGAACAACATAAAGGACAGCATTAATGCAGGCAGATTTACGTTTGAAGAGGGTGCAAAAAGATATTCAGAAGATAAGGAAACGAGTCAAACCGGCGGATACATTGGGTTTGTACCCGCTGAAAAACTCGACAGCAACTATGTAGAAGAAATCAGATTGCTTAACACGAATGATATAAGCAAACCACTTAAAGTAGGAGATGACATAAATTACGGGTATGAACTGCTAAAAGTAACAGGTAAGAATGAACCTCATAAGCTAACGCTTGAAACTGATTTTGACAGGATAAAGAAATATGCAACAGTTTTTAAAGATAATAAACATTATGAAGACTGGATTGAAGAACTTAAAAAGTCTATTTATGTTGACATAAAGTTTTAGACGATGAATATTTTCTCGGGAAGTATATTAGAATATTTATCGTTCATACTTTTTGCGGCGATATCGATTGGTTTAAGTCTTTTCTTATATAATAAAAACGAACTTCCTAAGTTTACAAAAGCGATACTGATAACATTAAGAGCAATATCGCTTTTTTTAATACTCTCATTGCTTCTAAATCCATTCATCGAACATTTTAAAAATGTATCTGAAGAAGCCAAGAATATTATACTGATTGATAAAAGTTTCAGTTCCGAAATCGTGAGCAATGATACTGCTATTTTGAATTCTGTGCTTGATATTACCAAAGGAGGCGAGGATTTTAAGCTTTACACTTTCGGAAGCAGGATAATACAGGAAGAAAAGGAATTAACAAAAGATTCAAATGTCTACAACAGATATTCAACAAATCTTGCTTCTTCGTTTGACGATATAAAAGACCTTAATTTCGAGAAGATAAACTCGATAAGTATTGTGTCAGACGGATTAGTTAACGAAGGGAATAATTTGTTAATAGCTGCGCGGAATTTAAAAGCACCTATTCATTACAAGCTTATAGGAGATACCTCACAAAGGAAGGATTTGGTGCTTAATCGTGTAATGTACAACAAGAGACAGTTTATCATCAGCACGGCAAAAGTATTTGCGGAAATTAAATCTTTCAACACTGATAAAGAAGTCAAGATTAATCTTTTCGAGAATGATATTAAAATCAGAACAAATTCAATTTTAGTCAGCAGTTCAAAGTATGACTATGAGACTGTGTTTGATGTAATATCGCCGATTGCAGGTATAAAGAAATACAGAATGGAGATTGAACCTGAAACCGGAGAATTAACTGAAATAAACAACAGTGAAATTTTTTACATTAATTATTCGGATAACAAGGTAAGTATGCTTGTTTTAGCAGGAGCACCGAGTTATGATCTATCTTCATTAAAGCAGACACTTAACAGGTCAGAAAACATAAAGTATGATACTCGTGTACAAAAGAATGCATCTGAGTATTACGAGGGAGTGTTACCAAAGTTCAGCGATTATGATATAATCACTTTGATCGGTTTTCCCAATAATTTTACAAGCAAAGAATCATCAGATTTAGTTGTTAGCAGAATTATGAAATCAAGAAACGCTGTATTCTTTTTTAATTCATCTGATTTATCTTTTGATAAAATAAGCGAATTAAAGGACATACTTCCTTTTGCAATCAATGAAACAGGAAAAAGGGAAATAAAAAGCAACGTATTTTTCACGCCGAATAAACTATACGATGATACCGAAAGTTTGAGAAGGCTGAAAGCACTTCCACCGGCATTTTTCTATCAGGGAGTATTTACTGGAAGACCCAATTCGACACTCTTGGGACTTCAGAACAGCGAACCGGCAATAGTAGTTGACAACTCATCAGAAATAAAGACTGCTGCATTTTTAGGATACGGTTTTTATGAATGGAATTTAAAACCGGGAGGAAGCCATGAATATATGCAGAATGTGATTTCAGGGTTCATAACTCTTTGTACGGACGAGAATTCAAAAGACAAATTTACGGTGAAAACGAACAAGGACTGCTACGCGATAAGCGAGCCTGTTTACTTCACGTCAGTAATTAAAGAAATTGATGCAGCAAATAAATATAATGTTAAATTAAATATAAGTAATCGGAGTAAATATTTTAAGCTTGAACTTTCTCAAACCGGAGAGAATATATTTCAAGGTGACATGAAGTATTTTGAAAAGGGTGACTACACAGTTGAAGCAGACCTGTATGAAAATGATGGTATAAAATACAGCACTACAACAAAATTTTCTGTAGATGAACCGTTTAAAGAATACAAGGAGACAAGAGCAACGGATAAAATATTGAAGGAAATTGCAAATATGACCGGAGGTGTTAATCTTTCGGGAAAGAATGAGGCTGGGACCGAGAGTCTTTTCATTTCAAAGGATGGAAACACAGAAACGTTTCCATACAAATCTCTATTTAGAAATTCGATTTGGTATTTAATATTTATTTTAATATTATTATCTATAGAATGGTTTATAAGGAAAAGAAATAATTTAGCATAGGAATAATTAAATGTATTTAAAACGATTACTAATATTATTCATAATCACGGTTACCACAGTATCGTTAACGGCACAGGATTTTTGGCTGAGCGCATACAGTCCGACAAATATCAATTTAAAGAAAGCATCCTTTATTGACAGTGTTACAGGATGGGTTTGCGGTGATTCGGGTTTAATAATGAAGACATCGAACGGCGGGCAGAACTGGACAACACAGAATACAAGAACAAAGACATTTATTCATGATGTATTCTTTTTAAACAGCAGGCTTGGATGGGCACTTGGATGGAATATATTTAATCCACAGCCCCCGTACGGCTCATACATTTTGAAAACAACCAACGGCGGCGTTGACTGGGACACATCATTCTTTCCGATAGAAAATGTGTTTTTAAAGAAGGTTTATTTTCAGGATTCACTATACGGATTTCTGGGAGGCAATTTCAAGAACATATTAAGAACTACTGACGGCGGACAAACCTGGCTCGATGTTGAAATCGATTCTCTCGTCGTAATGAATTTTCCAGTCCTGAATTTTTCATTTTATTCCAAAGACTATGGATATGCCGTTGGAGGGGTGATGGATATTGCAGGAGTAATCTGGAGGACATCAAACCGAGGACAACGATGGACACCTTATATTGTATCGCCCGAACCGAATATAGACATGATGTTTTTTGATTCACTAAATGCACTCGGTTTCGGGGGTGATTTTGAATACGGTGCTAGTGTAATTAAAACTACTAATGCAGGTGAAAACTGGGTTTATGAATCACTTGAATTATTCGGACTGCCGACTGTTATGTCATTCAGAACCTTAACAGACGGCTGGGGTTCGCTTGGATATACACAGACTTTTGTATTTACACAGGACGGCGGTAGATCTTTTACTCAGATAAATACTCCAGACTCTGCGGTTATTAATGACATTGTATTTCCCGGAACGAAGCACGGATACGCTTTTGGAGAATACGGCAAGATGCTACGTTTTAATGCTACTACCGTAGGAGTTGGTAATGAAGCAAAGCTGAAACCTAAAAGTTTTGAATTGAAGCAAAATTTTCCGAATCCTTTTAATCCGTATACTACGATATCCTATGAAATTAATAACAGCAGTTATGTAGTATTAAAAGTTTTCGATATTTCAGGAAAAGAAATACGAACATTGCAGAATGGACAGCAAAACCAAGGGAAATATAACATAAAATTTAACAGCAGCAATCTTCCTTCCGGTGTTTATTTCTACAGAATTACTATAAGGGATTTGACAGGAAAGAGCAATGAATTTGTATCTCAGACTAAGAAAATGCTGATAGTCAAATAGTATTAAATGATAAACTAAAAATAGATTCGGTTTCAGACTCCAACCGAAGTAGATACTTCGGCTGGAGATGAGAAAGCAATTATTTTGTTATGAGCATTTTACGGCTGATTAATACATCATCAGCAATAAGTTTATAGAAATATATACCGCTTGACAAAACCGTTCCGAAATTGTTTATGTTAAAATTAATTTCATAGGTACCCGCTATGTGCATACCATCTGCAAGAGTTGTCAATTCTTTTCCTTGAATATTATACAGCTTAATTAATACATTAGAATTTTTTGGAATACTATATTTAATTTTTGTTTGAGGATTAAAAGGATTCGGATAGTTCTGAGAAAGATCATAACCATTTGGAATTTCAGAACTGATTTGATTTACTCCAATAGTTGATAAGTCAATATTAGCACACCAGATTTGATAAGTACTTTCACCCGGATATTTAGCCATCCAGACGGGAAAAAGTTTACCTGCTGAAGCAACAATACCGATGTTATCACCCTGATTACCCACTCCCCCGCCGAAGACAGGTCCGGGGTAATATTTTTGTTCAGTCACAAGATAATCTTTCCATGTATTACCTCCATCCTGTGAACGAGATATATAAACCTGAAGAGAATCTCCAGTAGGAGTATTTCTTGTATCGTAGTACACAACGTTTAAACCGCCATCATCATCAATCGTTAAAGCCGGAAACAGTTGTACTTTGCCGTTGTTGATAGGATCCTGATTGACTCTGATACCGGCAGACCAGGTAGCCCCTCCATCGGACGAACACCTCATAACAACATCTGCATCGGAACCTGCAGGAGCAAAATTTTTTTCACAAGTAATATTAAAAAGCCAGCCGTTACGAGGTCCGCTTGATCTATCAATATCAAGTGACGGATAACTATTTACTCTAATTCCCCATGGCGAAAGCGAAGATGTATTAATACCATTACATTCATAAATACTCTCATTAACTGACCAGCTATCTCCGCCATTTGTTGAGACAGCAAATCCAATATTCTTTTCATTAAATGGGCTAACATTCTGTCTGCCTGCCCATGTAATGTATACTTGTCCCTGCGGTCCAACAACAATAGATGGTCCAAAAGCATTTCTTCCGGGGTAAGATTGATTTACTCTAACGAATGGACTATTCCAAGTAGCGCCGTTATTTGTAGTGTAATTTGATGCTATATAAACTGGTGATAAAAGAATTGCAGACGACACGTAAGTTCTTCCATAGTAAGGACTCGAGGGATAGTCGTCGGTTGTTATATCACTTTTATCCTGGTTATCGTTCGGTGAAAAACAAGCGTATGGAGCTGACCAGTTAGCCCCTAAATTTGTCGATGAATTGGAATAAATTCTGTTTGTTTGTCCAGTAAATGTCTGCCAGTGCATAAGAATAAAAACACCATCTTTATCAATCACAGGACCCGGGTCGCCGTTGTGAAATTGAGAAAAGCCATCGTTTACAATATCACTTCCGAACCAAGAAACACCGGCATTAGTTGAAACGTAAACACCTTCATTTCTGATAGAAGCATTAGAATTAATAGTAAAAGAACTTGCGAGAAGAATTTGAGGATTAGAAGGATGTCTTACGATTAAGGGCTCTATCTGATTGAAATTAGAAGGAAATAATTTATAAATATTGAACTGTCCAAAAACAGAACCGGAAAATATAAAAATGATAGATAAAGCTGTCAGAATATTTTTATTGTTCAGCATGTGTGATTATCCTTTACGATATAAAACAAGGGAACCATATTAAGATTCCCTTGTGTATGTTTAATTTTAATTAAAAATGTAACCTAGTTTTACTCCACCGAAGAAATTCCTTAGAGGACCCGGTTCGTAAAATTTACCGCTCATATCATTTATGTTGATAAAGGAAACATATTTCTTGTCAGTAATATTATCGACACCCGCATAAGCAGTAATGTTAAAGTTATTGTAATTAAAGGACAGACCAAGCTGTCCTCCTAACAATAGATAATCCGTAGTCTTGAGGCTGTCAACATTCTTATCATTAACGAACATAGAGCCTGTATATCTCAAATTACCTTTTATAAATGCATTGATATATTTATTAAACGAATGTGAATACCCGAGTTCTGTACTGAATAGTTGTTCCGGTACTGAAGGTACTACGTTGTTAGAATAGTTTTCAGTATATTGCGAAAAAACAGGGGCCGTTTTAATTATCAAAGCTTCGTAATCAATGTATTCGAATTTTGAAAAAGTATAGGCGGCTTTAAGAGTAAGACCTTTAACGATTTCCGTGTTAAAACCAGCCTCCACGCCTATTCTCCTTGTTTTTCCTGCATTTCTGTAAAAATAATCTTCATCAATAACAAAAGGAATAATTTCTTTTTCGATTAATGAATGAAAGAAAGTGACCTCAGCAAAAGTATTTGTGAAATACTTCCCTTCAATACCTTTAGAACTTCCTTTTATACCAATTTCAAAGTTCACAGAATTTTGCGGTTCAATATCAGGGTTTAGAGTTGTAAAGCCCTGGTTGGATGAAGTCGGATAGTTAGACATTTCATTGTTAGCAGGGGTATCAAATCCTAAACCGAATGACGTATAAGCAGCAATCTTTGAAGTAATTTTGTAATTCAAAGCGATTTTGGGTGTAAATCTGGCAAAAACCCTTGATGTATCGGTGTTTCCCTGCTGCCAGTCTTCAGATGTATAACTTACTCTATCATACCGCCCAGTGAACATAAAATCAAGTCTGTAGGGTATAATTGAAAACTGGTCGAGGAAGTAGATACCCATATTCCCGAGTTTTTCATTTCCGACAGCCGTGACAATATCACCTTTGTTACCATTAACATTATTAAAGTAATTCATCGGCCCCCCCTGCCAGAAGAAGTCAATACCAACTGTAAACTCATTATTTCTGTCACCTATCTTAGAGTAATTAATGTACTTTGCAGTAGCACCGAGTCCGTTCCTGTTAAAGATTCTAAAACGTCTGTCAGTTCTTGTAAGTTCTTTTATTGTACCATAGCCTGTAAATTCTAAGACATTACTTTCATTTTTACCAAACTTAGTATTGAAAGTAACACCAAGTCTACCTTTTCTTGTGTATCTCATGAGATTGTAAGCTAAAGCAACAGTATCCGCTTGAAAAGGATTTGTGTTATAATCCTGAAGAGTCAAAGAACCCGGTAGTTTGATCAACCCATTTACATAGTAGCCGAAGATTTTTAATGTAGTACGAGGACTAATTTCTGCAATGTAAGTTGAGTTAATGCGAGTCTGGTATTCATTACTGTGCTCTCTGTAACCGTCATAATTTTCGTAACTTGAAGTAAGCATGAACCTTGAATTACCTGTATTTATGCCTACTTTCAATGCATTCTTTCTTAAACCGAAATCACCAAAATCATTATCCATAACGACAAAGCTTTTTGTGAAATTAACATCGGAAAGGAAGTTTATTACACCTCCGGGAGCGTTAGTGTACAGCGAAGAGGAGTTTCCTTTAACAACTTCAATATTTCCGATTGAAGTAAAATCAATAGCTTCAATTCTTGTCTGACCGTCGGGTTCAGATTCGGGAATTCCGTCAAGCAGGATTCTTACACCTCTGATGCCTGAGTTTGAGCGGCTGCCGAAACCACGGATAGAGATTCTTACGTCATGATTTCCGTACCTTGACTGAAAGAAAACACCAGGCACAAGGTTGAGAACTTCATTAACACCCTGTTTTCTGGTCACTTGCCATTCAGTCGAAGCAATCCTGTTAACTGAATACGGAATATCAATAATTTTCTTTTCCGTTCTCGTCCCTGTAATAACAACTTCTTCTGTTTCGTAGAAACTTGTATCAATCTGTGAATACAAATCACCAAAGAAGCATAATACAAAGAGAAAAACAGAAAACAATAAAATTTTTCTCATATAATTCAATTTTAATTTAAAAAATGATTTAAATAAAACTACAAGAGATTCTTTGGAGGGGGATCAGGTAAATTTGTAAATCCAGATAAATCAAGTAAAAAAACAAAAATGAAAAATACATTCTCTCTCCAGAATGCATTTAATGTTATTACAGCCGGTAATCCGGCATCCTTTATTATTTTATTAATAACAGAGGCAGTATGTGAATATTTGTCATTTAAATTTCTTGTAAAGAAGAAAGCGAAAAGTTCATGCAGGTTATCTTCATTTTCATCACTTAAAGCATGGAAAATCACTGAATCTTCTGTGAATTCCGTTCGGGCAATATCGTACATCTTACCGTAATATTTTATTTCACGCGGCTCAACAAAGAAGAAGTTTTCGTCTTCATTTTCATAATGATACTTCGAAATGACGATGGTTGTTAGGTCGTTAGGATCGATATAGTTTTCCAGTTTAGAAAATGCTTCTTTCTTAAAATACTTTTTCAATTGAAAGAATACCAATATATACCCTGCGGAATTAAATATTAAAGTCAAAGCAAGCAATATTGATATGAGCCTTTTCAAAACTATATAATCGAAAGTTTTGTTAAATATATCGACATTTAACACAATTTTCAATTTAATTAATGAGAAGTATTAATATTTGATGATAAATTACGTTATTCCTTGATGAAATCGCTTTATCCCTTAATACCATACTTAAAATCACAAAAGGTAAAACTATTTCTCGGAACAATCTTTGTTTCGATAAGTATATTTCTTCAAAGCATGTACCCGTTAGTAATAGGGAATGCAATCGATGAGATCTCAAGAGGAACTACAGAAGTATCATATCTGCATTATGCTTTATTAAGCGTTGGTTTAATTCTGCTTGGCGGTGTATTTTTATTCCTTACAAGAAGAACAATTATTGTAGCATCGAGGGAAATTGAGAATGACCTAAGGAAGGATTTCTTTTCTCACCTCCAGAATCTTCCTAAATCGTTTTATGACAAAAACACAACCGGCGACTTAATGGCGCATGCAACGAACGATATAAGCAACATAAGAAACTTTCTTGGACCGGGTATAATGTATTCTATTCAAACATTCCTTCGTACAGTTGTAACATTAATAATTATGTTCAGCATTGCAGTAAAGCTGTCCTTGATTGCATTAATTCCACTGCCTCTGATTTCCATTTTAGTGTATAAAGTAATGAAATCCGTTTACGGACGTTCGCAGAGAGTACAGGAAGCTTTTTCGGGTTTAACTACTAAAGTACAGGAAAACTTTTCCGGAATTCGTGTTATGAAGTCATACGTAAGAGAGGACTCGGAAATAGAGCACTTCAACAAAGTATCCGCCGATTATCAGGCAAAGAGTCTTTCTCTTGCAAGAATACAGTCATATTCATTCCCGATGATGTTCCTCCTGACAGGACTCTCAATAATACTTGTTATTTACTTCGGAGGTATTGATGTAATAAACGGAAAACTTACGCTCGGAAATGTAACGGAGTTTATGGTTTACCTCGGACAATTGACATGGCCAATGATAGCATTCGGGTGGGTTATTAACCTTGTTCAACGAGCATCACCCTCTATGGATAGACTTATGAAGATTAGAAATACCGAGCCAGACATTAAGAATAATTCTAACACAAACGATGAGATTGAAGAAGAAGATATTAACGGCAATATAGAATTTAAAAATGTAAGCTTTAAATATGATGGAACTGAGAACTACATTTTAAAGAATATTAATTTAAAAATAAAGAACGGCAGCAGTCTCGGAATTATAGGTCATACCGGATGCGGAAAAACTACGCTTATTAATCTTATACCGAGAGTTTATGATACCTCGGAAGGAGAGATTAAAATCAACGGTTTTAGCATTAAAGAAATTCCTCTTGAATTATTAAGAAATTCGATTGGCGTAGTTCCTCAGGAATCATTCTTATTTTCAGATACTATAGAAAACAACATTGGTTATTCATCTGATACTATTGACGAAGAAAACTTAATAAAATCATCACAGTTTGCAGGGTTGTATAAAGACGTTAATTTATTCCCGAACAAGTTCAAAACTGTTGTCGGTGAGAGAGGAGTTACTCTTTCCGGCGGACAGAAACAAAGAACATCAATAGCAAGGGCTATTTACAAAACCCCTAAAATACTAATACTCGACGATTCACTATCAGCAGTTGATACTCATACAGAAGAAGAAATACTTAACGGTCTTAAGGAAGTCATGGAAAACCGTACTACAATAATTATTTCACACAGAATCTCTACGTTGAAAAATCTCGATAAAATTTTAGTTCTGGACAAATCAGTAGTTGCCGAGCAGGGAACACATGACGAACTACTCGAGCAAAAGGGCATTTATTACAACATTCATGTCAAGCAACTGCTTGAAGAAGAAATTGAGGAAATGTAAAAGGAAATGGGCGTAAGGAAAATATCTGCAAAAAAAGAAGAAGAAGCACTCGGAAAGCCGATTGACTCTGTCATTTTCAAGAGATTGTTATCCTACTTCAAACCTTATAAATGGTATATCGTTCTTGCAGTATCATTGACAATACTCATTTCAGCACTTGCTGCAGTAAGGCCAAGACTTACTCCTATAGCGGTTGATGACATGATAGTAAACAAGAATCTTCCCGGTCTTCAATTAATAGTAATTATTCTTTTCGGTACACTTGTATTGCAGGGAATTATACAATATGCAATGGCTTATCTGACAAGCTGGATAGGACAAAAAATTATTTATGACCTAAGGAAGAAAATATACAAACACACGATTAACCTCAACCTGAAGTTCTACGACAAAAATCCTATCGGACGGCTTGTAACAAGAGTAACGAATGACGTTGAAGTATTGTACGAAGTTTTTTCTTCGGGACTTGTAACGGCATTCGGAGACATACTCACAATTGTTTGGATACTTTATTTCATGTTTTCACTGGATTTTGAATTAACACTCTATACATTAGCCGTTCTTCCTTTTCTTGTTTACGCCACGTCGATATTTAGAAAGGCTGTCAGAAATTCATACAGGAAAATCAGAGTACTTATCGCGAATATAAACACATACATTCAGGAACATATCACGGGCATTAGCGTCGTCCAGATTTTCGGTAAAGAGAAGAGAACCGTGGATGAATTCGAAAAAATTAACAGAGAACATACTGAGGAGAACAAGAAAAGCATAATGTACTATGCTTTATTCTTTCCTGTCGTCGAATTTCTCGGTGCCGCTGCTGTGGGCTTAATAATCTGGTACGGAGGCGGTCAGGTTTTGCAGAATGCAGTATCAGTCGGAGTAATAATCGCCTTTGTTCAATACACAGAAATGTTCTTTAGACCTATAAGAGACCTTGCGGAAAAGTACAATATACTCCAGACAGCAATGGCATCAAGCGAGAGAATATTCAACCTGCTTGATACATCTAATCCGGTTCTTGATCCTGTAGAGCCAAAGCCGCTTGATAAAATAAGAGGAAACATACAGTTTAAGAATGTATGGTTTGCTTACAACGATGAAGACTATGTTCTTAAAAATATAAACTTTGATTTCAAAGAGGGCGAAAAAGTAGCATTTGTAGGCCATACAGGCGCAGGAAAAACTACCATAATAAATCTAATCAATAGGTTTTATGACGTCAATAAAGGTGAAATTAAAATTGACGGAGTTAATATTAAAGATATCAATCAAAAAGAATTAAGAAAGAATACAGGAGTAGTCCTTCAGGATGTATTCTTATTTTCAGGAGATATCAGGTATAATATTGACCTTGGGAACAAGGACATTACAGAAGAGCAGATTAACAATGCAATAGATAACGTAGGACTCAGGAAATTTATTAACGAACTACCCGACGGGCTTAACCACAAAGTTAATGAACGCGGCACTACTTTTTCAGTCGGTCAAAGACAGTTAATATCTTTCGCTCGTGCTCTTGCTTACAATCCGAGGATACTCGTACTTGATGAAGCGACATCAAGCGTTGATACGGAAACGGAAATACTTATTCAAAATGCAATTAAAAAACTTATCGAGGGCAGAACATCGATTATAATAGCCCACAGGCTTTCAACCATACAATCGTGCGATAAAATAATCGTTATGCACAAAGGAGAAGTAAAGGAAATGGGCAATCATCAGGAACTTCTCAACAAAAAAGGTCTTTATTACAAACTTTATCAGTTACAATACAAAGAGGAATTTCAGAATTTATGAGCATAAACAAAAGACAACTTTTAGCTGCGACAAACAATAAAGATAAAGTTAAGGAAATAAGAGAACTCCTCAAAGACTTAGACATTGAGATTAAAACTCTCAATGACCTGAATCTTAATATAGATGTTGAAGAAGACGAAGATACTCTCGAAGGCAATGCTCTCAAGAAAGCCGAAGAAATATGGAATCGTGTAAATATCCCCTGCTCAGCTGATGACACAGGATTATTCGTTGATGCTTTGAACGGTGCACCCGGTGTTTATTCATCACGTTATGCAGGTGAAAATGTTACTTATGCTGACAATAGAATAAAGTTATTAAAAGAACTTGAAGGTGTTCCTATGGTGAGCCGTAACGCATATTTCCGAACGGTTGTTTGCTACTATTACGCCAAGGATAAATACGAGTTATTAGACGGAGTATGCGAAGGTAAAATAACCCTTGAGGAAAAGGGTGAAAAAGGTTTCGGGTACGATGCAGTATTCCTGCCTAATGGATACCATAAGACATTTGCCGAACTTGATATAGAAGAAAAGAACCGTATATCTCACAGGGCAAAAGCTTTCGAAAAACTGAAAGCATATCTTGCAGAGTATTATTAATACTTTCCTTTATTATACCCTATAGTATAGAGCTGCGTATCATCAATTCATAAATGTATGACTTGTAATAATAATTAAGTCTATATAAATTTAACATAATATAATATTTTAAATATTATCACATGAAAAAGTATGCAGTAAACATTTCGCTTTTCTTTTTACTATTCTATATATTTAATTTATTCTCTAATATCTCTGCGCAGGATAAAAAAGCCAACAAAGAAGAGGCACTGAGGCTTGTGGATAGCGTCAGAAATGTGCTTCAGGAGATATCCGGGAAATACATCCCTTCAATTAACATAATGGTTACAACTCCGGAAGATGAGATATTCGTAAGCTCTGTTCCTACCGGCGGTTTCGCAATTACTCCTGATACATATTTCCGCTTTGCAAGCAATACCAAGAATATGGTGGCTGCAGCGGTATTGAACATGTACGAAGACGGATGGCTGAATATTTATGATACTATTACGAAATACATTCCTAACAGTGATATTACATACGTTCCCGAAATACCCGCATGGAATATCCCTTTTAAAAATAGTATTACAATTGAAAAACTGCTTCAGCACGCCGCAGGAGTATATGATATTTTAAATGACTCCGTCCCGAGTTGCAATGGTACAGGTTACGTTGATTACATTCTGTCTCTCGACCCAAACCACCAGTTTACATCATCAGAACTTGTGAATCAATTAACCCTTCATAATTTATACTATTTCGCTCCAGGCGAAGGATATCATTACTCCAACACAGGTTATACAATACTAAGTGAAATTATTGCACGTGTTTATTCTTTTCGTTCAGGTTCTGCAAAAATTTTCTCCGATTACATGTATGATTACCTGTTTGGTGCTTCTGCACCGGTTCCATTGGGATTTAAGTTTCCCTATCTTGCATCTGACCAATACCCTCCTGTTCCCTATGCAACGAGTATTACATACAATCCAGATACCACTATATCGGAAACTATTGCGAATATGAGTGCGGGAGTCGCCGAAGGAAACGGCTGTGGTACGTTGAGAATGCTGAACACTTATATCCGTACATTGATGAAAGGAAAGAATATACTCACTCCTGAATCTGTAAACCTTATGAGAACAAATGTTTCTGCCTCTAATTTTAAATACGGACTCGGATGTACATTCTTTCCCGATTTTGGTTACGGGCATACCGGGGCTACACATGGATATATATCATTCATGTTTTATGACGAGAAAACAGATGTTTCTGCTGTTGGTATGATGCCTGTGTACGAATTGTCGAAAGGATTTGATTCATTCAAATTTGCAATAGAGCAATTGTTCAGTGCTGGTACTTGTGTTAAAAAATTGATGGGATATTAATAAAAATGCATTTATATTATCGAATGATAATTTAAAAATCATCAAGGTTTTCAATATAATACACAAGGTTGATACCGAAAAGCAGCGATCCTGCTGTATTAGAGCCAAATCCGTTAGACGGGATATTCCATTTGAAAAGAGGTGTAATTCTTAAGTAAGTTTTAGGATAATAAGTATAAGAAGCCGTAAAATTAACAACGCTTTCGTTTGTATTCTCAACTTTAACATCGTTTATTGAATATCCATTCTGCAAGAAACCCGAAACGGCAAGCGAAATTGAATTGTAAAAATTAATAAAGTAATTTCCTGAAAGCACGAAATTAAACCTGTCACCCTGCCTCCTTTCATACGGCTGAATTTCCTGATTGTAGTATTTCGTATAAGTCTTCGGAAAACTATGCTGCCAGCTTAAGTCCGTACCCAGCTGTATCTTATCCTTCATGATTGTTTTAATAAACGAAAGTCCGAGCGAAGAAGTATAAAAACCTTTTCCCGTAATATCAACCTCGCTGTTTGCATTCTCATCAGATTTTCCCGAAGGAAACGTCATACCAAATGTAACAGCAAAGTATGGAGTTATTTTATCCGTTTTAATTTTTCCCTTCTCTTTATACAATGCATACTCGTGAAATATTTCATACCTGCCGCTAAGCACTACATCGCCTATTCCGCTTCCGTTAGTCGGTAGACCCGGTAGTTCATTTACATTAAAAATATAAGGAACAAGAACCCCCGCCTGAAGATGCTTGTTAAACCTGTACGCCGCTGAAAGCGATGGTGTCATTTGATAGTATGTCTGCGATACTTTCCTCCATTGGTTGTTGGCATCCCAAACTCCCATATAATTATCAAACTTGTAACCTAAGTTAAAAAGCGCACGTTTGTTCAATGAAAGAACTGCAATATCATACACTCCCCCTCCGCAGCAGACCTGAGAGACAGAATACTCAGATGAAATAATTATTATTAGTATAAAGAAAAGTCTTTTCACCGTGCATCAAAAACTAAATACAAAGAAGGAGAAGAAATCGTCTGATTATTAACAACTATTGAATCATACACAAACCACTGACCCGGCATAGTGAAATTCACCTTGCCCTCATACCTGCCGTATGATGAAAAAGCTGGGTTAACATTACTGCTTGAACCATGACCATGAGCAGGCATCCAGGGTTTTATGTACATTTGTGCATTGCTGACCTCATCATAGTTTACCTGGTCTGCTGATTTATGAAGAATAACTTTAAAATCATTAAGACCTACAACAGGATCTTTAGGTGAAATCAGTGTCAGATAATAAAGCATATTTGCTCCTGCATCAAACCAGATTCTCATCTGATTTCCCGTTCCAAGTACTACGTCAAACTGCCTTCTCTTTACACTAAATTCATTGTTGTAATTATAATCCGCAAACCAGAAAGAAGTTGAATCTGAAAGCATAGAATAGCAGACATAACCCGTGAACATTCCCTTTGTATTATCATAGTAAAAATCGCTTTGCACGGGAGTTGAATGACCAGGACCCGAAGTATGAAACATTACAGGCATATACTTAAAGAAACCTGTTTTCTTTTCAATATTATCAACAAAAACCTTAAACCCTATTTCATTATAACCGACAAGAAGAATGCTTGAATTTTCATTATAAAGTTCGATTCTCGTATTAGCTGAATCAACTGTTAGAACCTTGGAATACGTACTCGTCACAACGGGCGGAGCCACGGTATTTTCGCTCCCGCAGGATGTGACAACTACAGCAAAGAATAATAATATTAATAATTTATACATACAAAATAATTTGGTGAATATAGTTAAGAAATACCTAATTTGAAATTGAAAACTATTTCTAATAACCAAAAAGCCGGCTTTCACCGGCTCTTTGTTTGACATAAAATTTTTTCGTTCAGTTTATTAATGCCCGCTGTCGCCCTTTGCCTTGTACCTTTCACCTGTCTCTTTTACCAGATTCTTATACCATTCCTCGCTGTACCCGGGTTGTGTAACCTTCGGCACTCTGCTCCCTTCAACAGGAAACTTAATATTGCCGTCCATATACTTTGTGAAAAGAAAACCATACAACTGCTTCCAGCGGTTGAATGTCGTCTTTCCTGCTGTAAGCGAATACTCCGTAAGATAGTCAATTGCCTTCTGCGGGTCCTGATTGTAAAGCTCGAGTGCTTCTCTGTCAACTGCTTCTGTATTGTTTATGTAGCCCATCTCGAGCTCTCTCTGCACAGGCTGGATGTCCTGTATCATATCTTTATACCTTGTGTAAGCAAAATTTGAAACCTGATTGAAAATCCAGAATGCCGATGAATCTGAAAACACCATCATATCGCCGTTGCCGACTGCAAAGTTTGGCGGTACTTCTTTTATGCTTGTGTAGAATGGCGAATATACTGTTGTATAGTTATCATCTACACCGAACCATATTATTCCGCCTATTGCGTCCGGAAGGCTCGAACGTGATTGTGTTACAAACGAGAATCCTGTTTGCTGTGTTGATATTGCTCTTTCATTAAAATAATCTTTTCCTTCAACTTTGAATGTCATCGGTCTCCAGCGTACGGGACATGAATAAGGTCCTGCACCCCAATCCTTCGTCATATCAAGAGGTGTTCCCTGATAGTGGTCACGCATTGCATTCATCACATCATAAACAGATAGCTTCTTATCGGGCTTAACCCAGAGTGGCATCTTATTCTTAAGGTCTTCGCCTTTGGCAAAATCTACATACTTGCCCATTCCGGAAGAAACCTTATTAAACAAAGACCAAACCCTCGCCTCGCAAAACCTCGCAGCACCAAAATCAATCGGTGCATAAGCATCGCAGAATGAAAATTCGGAATCATTTCCTTTAAAATAACCCTTGCTCCTCGCGAATGAAATCACATCCTTTGAATAGTAGCAATTCATTGTGTCGTTTAGGGGAAAATTCGTAATCCTTGACTGATTTGCGTGTCCCGAAACATAACCATCGGGTATCCTCTGAGCAACCCAAACAGCCCCCTTATTGCCTACACCTTTGCCTATCATTTCCATAATCCAGACTTCATTCGGGTCAGAAATCGATAATGATTCACCCTCACTGCGGTACCCGTATTCTTCAACAAGTTGTGTCATCACCTTAATCGCCTCGCGTGAATTTTTTGCGCGCTGAAGAGCAAGATACATCAAGGAGCCGTAATCCATCTTCGCCGTTGAATCTGCAAGCTCAAGCCTTCCGCCGAAAGTTGTCTCCCCGATAGCAAGCTGATGCTCATTCATATTCCCCACAACATTGTAAGTATGCGGAACCTGCGGAATCTGTCCGAGGTATCTGTGTGAGTCCCATTCATAAACATCAAGCATTGCACCCGGCTGATGGTCTGCCGCAGGCCAGAAATAAAGCTCACCGTAAAGAGTGTGTGAATCAGCCGTATAAGTAATAAAAGTCGAGCCATCTGTTGAAGCCGCCTTTGTAACAAGAAAATTCGTACATGCATATACGCTGCCGTTTAAGATTGTCAAAATCATAAACAGTATGGAAATTTTCAAAGAATATTTTTTCATGTAATAATTAGATTAAATTGAAGTTAATATTGCAATCAAAATAACAAATCTAAAGTATAAAATCAGCATAACTGACGCTCGAAAATCAGTTTCGAAAGTACCATAATTCTAATAAGAATAATGCCTACAAGAAACATTGATGTAACTGGTTCTCATCTGCCTAAAAGTCTAATCGAATTCTTTTATTTCCCAATTTTTCCATTTATTTCACAACTGGCTTTAGAATTGGTATCATGGCTTCTTGTTAACTTGATTAAGGTTATCGTTTTAAATTTCTATTATAGCGCATCTCTGCGAACTTTACGAACTCTACCAACTTTGAAGTAAATATTCTGCTGAAAATCTGCTTTCTGCGTATTTTGAAGTTAATAATCTTTAAGCTCTTTTTAATAAAATAATTTCTTTCTTTGTTTATACATACTCTTATATATTACAAAGACTCTCGCCTTTGTGAGAGTCTTTGTAAAAAGTAAAGAAATATTATTAATTTTATTTAATTAGCATCATCTTCTTCGTCATAATAAAATCAGCACCCGAAGACTTTGCCATAATCCTGTAGAAATAAACACCGCTTGAAAGTTCTGCTGAATTGAACTGAACAGTGTAATATCCCGCTGCTCTTTGTTCGTTCATAATCGTCTTCACTTCCCTTCCTGATATGTCATACAGTTTTATGTTTACCCTGCTGTCAAGAGGCAGGTCGAAGTCTATCTTTGTCGTCGGATTGAACGGATTCGGGTAGTTCT
>Ga0265297_10000682_pt1 | contig 95161 bp, 152 predicted proteins | sample Munlanlwell13791_FD_192502 | JGI IMG/M metagenome (GOLD analysis project Ga0265297, IMG submission 192502) | Leachate microbial communities from a municipal landfill in Southern Ontario, Canada - Leachate well 137-91 | ecosystem: Engineered > Solid waste > Landfill > Unclassified | place... | reverse complement strand
GTCTATGCCTAAGGAAGAACCTTTGGCCCTGAGTTTTGGGGTTTCTTTTTCATAGACAAACTGTAAAAAATATTTATCATCTGTCTTAAATATTCTAATACTTTGTTTTCTATCCCATTTACTATACTTTAAACTTTGACTATGTTGATTAATCGGAAGTTTAAGAACTGGGGCATTTTTATTTAGTTCTTTATATGGTAAAGAAATCTTGATCCAATTATCAAAATGATTACCATATTCTATGTTAAAAATTCCCTGATCTAAATTGATAGAAAAATTTTCTCCTTAGAGAATACCATATGGTAACAAAACTCTCTTCGGCTCAACTGCAGTTAGCTGTATTAGAAAAACCTTGGGTTGCTAAAGCTAAAAATAGAGGAGACGAACTTCTTAATATAGAAATACCCTACGCGTTTAAAAATCAAATAGATCACGTCTTAGACTATTTTCAAGCAAACCCAGACCTTAATATCTCTAGGATCTCGGTTAGAGAAGCTATACAACAAAGTAGACAATGGACTGAGCAACTAAACAAAAAGGCCTCTGATCAAGAAGATGCTGGTGGAATTAAAATAATAAAAAAATATCCAGACGGATTTAAATGGGTTGATGTAATTAGTAAACAAGCCTTAGATAGAGAAGGCAAGTTAATGAAACATTGTGTTGGGTCTTATTGTGATGAAGTGCAAGGCGGAAATACTAAAATTTTTAGTTTGAGAGATAAAAAGAATGAACCTCACTGTACAATAGAGGTAAGCGGTAATGAAGTTCACCAAATTAAGGGCAAGGCTAATGGTTCTGTAGATAAAAAGTATAGAGACTATGTAATAGACTTTCTTAATAGCAAAAAGTTTGGTAAAATTTATGATTTACAAAATATCGAAAATGTTATACAAGTAGATGACGGAAAAGTATATAAAAGTGAAGACGCTGAAAGTAATCCTAAAGTCAAAGATATTATGATAGAAATATTAACTGTTTTATTTGAACCTGAACCTACAAATATAGGACAAGCATTTTTGCAAAATAGTATATTTACAGAACTTAGAAAACAAGGATTAGAATATACCTATGAAGAGTTTTGGAAAAAATATTTAAGAGACTTTAAGGGTGGTAGAAAAATTCTAAATTCATATATTAGAAAACTTACTGCTAAGCAAATAAGAGAATTTTGGGAAAAAATCCCTAGTAATTGGATATAATCATATGAAGTTCTTAGACTACCTACTTTTAGAAAGAAATATAGTTAATACTGAGGATGTAGATTTTTTTCTCAGATCTCTAAAAAATGACGTTGTTCGTGGTATTCCAGATGTACATAGAAATAAGATTGTAAAATGGGTTGATTCTAATCTTAAGAACTATCTATTAAGAGAATATCCTGATGTACAAAAATATACTCAAGCTTACTCTCAACAAGTAATAGCTCATCATAAAAAAGAAAAACCTTGGATACAAAAAGCTATGGATAGAGGAGACGAACTATTTAGGATTGCCATATCTACAGGATTTTTGAATCAAATAACTCATGTTCTCGATTATTTCGCAGAAAATCCTAATATTAACATTTCTAGAATTTCGGTTCCTGAAGCTATAAGGCAATCTGACGAATGGACTAAGAATTTAAATAAAAAGGCATTAGATGTTGAAGACAACACAGGAACTAAAACCTTAAGAAAATACCCGGATGGGTTTAGGTGGGTAGAGGTTACAAGTAAATTGTCTCTAGATAGAGAAGGCAAAATTATGGGCCATTGTGTAGGGTCTTATTATGATAGAGTTTCATCTGGAAATACCAAGATTTATAGTCTTAGGGACAAAAAGAACGAGCCTCATTGTACCATAGAACATAGAGAAAATACCATTAATCAAATTAAGGGAAAGGGAAATAGGGCTGTAGACGAAAAATATATAAAGTACTGTAAGGATTTTGTATTAAATCCAATTAAAGGAATAAATTTCAAAGAAGTACGCAATTTAGGCAACATAGGACTAATTCATGCTATGGGTAGAATATATGACCCAGAAAATCCTCCTACAGATCCAGATGATTTTGCAGAGTACATTCTTTTAACTAATGGAACTTGGGAAAACCTTAAGAAAGCTAAAGATTACCCTAAAGTATTACAATTCCTTAAAAAATATCTTGTTATCGGAAATGATAACACCTACACCGTGGTTTATAAGGGTAAAGATTTGGGTATTTCAGTAAAAATACTTAGGGACATGAACATTAAAATCGAGCCCAAGGTAATTACAGACCTATTAAAAACTCTTCCAGACCCTAAAATCAAAATTGGAAGTCGTTATGGGTATTTTCCGTTAGCATATAACGATATACACATCGAACTTTTACGTAAAATTCATACTTTACTAAGAATTAATCCAGAGTTAAAGGACAAAGTTAAAAATTATAGGTGGGTTAGACTTCTTAGTAAAGAAATACACACTTTTATTGATGAATATATTTTACCCATTGACTACTCCACTATAGACGTAGAGCCTAGATTTGCTTCGATACGCTATCCTGCAGAGTTTTTTGAACACAGCCTAAATGGGCTTAATGAAATATTGTGGATCTTGCCGCAGTCAGAATCAAACAACATAAGAAAGGTTGTATTTAATCATTTCTATCATGATTTTGCTCCGGGCGGCCCTATGACCCCTGAAAGGGAAAGGGCAGTAAAGATATGGACCAGTATTTCACAAGCAGTTTTCAACTTCCTTAATGAGAAAGAATAGTTACTCTCTTCTTTCATAAATATTCCTAGTATCTCCAGATTTTGCTGAATCAGCTATCCACAAATCAATTTCTGTTTCGTCATACATTTTTAAAGACCTAAAGTCTACATATAAAGGCAATGTGTCCTTTCTTCCACTAATTCTGTTCTTCACAATCTTCCAAAATAACATATTTTCGTAAGTTATTGAGTCTTCGTCTATTCCAATAATAGCCATAAAATCAACGGTATCTTCTAACGCCTTAGACTCACTAACATATCCTAATCCTAAATCCTGAAGAGAAATTCTACCACCTTCACGGTTTAATTGCGAAAAAGTAATTATCGGAATTCCGAATAAAGCCGCCATAGCCCTTAATTCTTCAGCCAAGGTCTTAATGTTAAGATAACTGTTCTCTTTATATTTTCCTGCCATTAAGTTAATATAATCTACATAGATGATACTAGGTTTAATTCCTCTAACTTCAAGTTCTCTGATAAATATTATAAGGTCTCCTACTGAAGCCTTTCCAGTAGGGAAGTCCTTTATAATTAGGTTACCAAAATTATTTTCTTGTTTAGTCTTCTTTAATTCAGTTAATAGGCTCTTTATCGAATCTTTGTTTAAATACATTCTATTTACATCTAAACCAGAAAATATTCCATCTGCTCTATTACAATAAGAATATTCATCCATTTCTAAGGTAAAAATTACTACATTTTCTCCGTGTTGAGCTTGTCTGGCTCCTAGGTTAATTGCTCCTAACGACTTCCCAGAGAAAGTTCCTCCAACTAAACACCCTAATATCCCTCTTCTTGGAAACCCTCCAGCCAAAATATCGTCAAAAGTTGGAAACCAGGTTTTAATTCTATCATCGTTTGTACTCAGAATATACTTTAGTCGTTCTCCTAGGTCTTCCCAATAATTTATTCCTAGATCTATTTTGAGGTTTTTACATAAAGCATCTTCTATTAAAGATCTTATTTGGTTAGTATCTTTTCCGGCTTCAAGTAAATTTACCGCCCCAAGAATAGCTGCCTTCATAGCTTTTTCTTTTAAGTAAGCATCTGTTTGGTCTAAAAGCCAATCATAATCTTTTGACAGTTCCATATTAGGTTCAGCTATCAAATCTTCAGAGCCTTCTACAGAATTCATAACTATCTCAGGAGATGGTACTTTATTATATTCTTTTAGATAACTAGATATGAATTCAAAGGATTTTCTGGTATCTGGAAAGTCGAAATACTCTGGAACGAAGGAATTTGAACATATCCCAGCATAATGCTTATCTATAAGCATGTATTGCAATATACATGTTTCAAGGTATTGCGGATCAGGTTTTTCCATTAATTCCATCCCCAAACACCAAATCTACAAGTAACCAGCAAAAAATAGTTACCCATAACCAGTGAGGAAAAGAAGCATTTAACGAACTTACTTTAAGTACACACATAAATACCAACGTTAATAGAGCTAACAATACAGTAACCTCCTAAGATGTAAACTTAGTTTTTATCAATCATATGCATTATTGAGATGGCTCTTTTGTATCCTAGAATTAGACCGTCAAGTCTTATTGTTTCGAGAGTATCATATATCCCGTTAGACATAATATTTTTTTGTATATGATCTAGTGTTTGTTGTGCTTCTTTCTGCATATTAACAATATGTAAAACGGCATCTGATAATTTCATATTATGTCTCCTAAAATCAAATGTAAATTTAGGGAATTATATACTTTAGTCCCTTAACCGCCTTGATTCTGTGGGCGTGGCATTTCTCCTTTGATTGATATAATCAATTCGGCATCGGCCAATTTTTTCCAGCAATACTCGCAAGAGAAAATCATCCCCACCATTGCACCACGCTTGTTGCGATGAGGCATTAGGTTGGTCCCCAGATTGGTTGCTCCGCAGTTAAAACAGGCCGTTGAATAATTTGGTTCTTCCATCGAAGTAGCTCCTTCGGGAGTTAAGTATATAATTCCCTAAATTTAACTTCTAAATAGAGATATAAGTGCGTGGGTTATTATTGCTGCTGCGATATATGATAATCCTCTTTCAGCTGGGTCTGTAGCTGTGACATTACCCAGAGCTCCGTCACATCCAGAAAGCAGGACTGACAAAATCAACAAATACAGTTTACTTTTCATAATGCCTCCTAAAATGTAAATTTCATTTTTGAGCTCATGGAGGGATTTGGACCCCCGCGAGGATTTCTCCTACCGGATTACAAATCCGGTGCCATCAACCAGACTAGGCGACATGAGCATATTTTATACAATAAGCCTTCCATCATGATGAAAAGGCGAACCAAAATAGTCTGCTTCTACATCACAAAGAAACCCGGCGTTATTTAGAGCAATTAATTGATACTCATTCGGGGGTCTATCAACGTTAAGCACATGACCATCAACGATTTTAAGCCATCCGGTTTTCTCAGCTTCATATGAAGGCTTTCTAATAATATGTTCTATAATTACAACATGATGCAGTGGGGCGCACTCAAAAAATTCTCCTGAGGGAGAAAGCCAGCCATTTAAGTTTTTAGACCATTCAAACATAATTTTGTAAATCCCATAACGTATTTTTACGCTACTTTTTCATACGAAGGACATTTAATTACCGTAACCATAGACGACTGTTTACAGGTTTTTAAACATCCTAAACAGAATTTGTTTAATTTCTTCCACCACTTCTTTTCTGCTTCACTAGCAACCTCTTCAGTTTCAGGCTCTTTTTCTTCGTTCTTTTTCTTTTTTTCTTCGAATTTAAGATCAATATACAGCCTATCGACCTTGAGGGCTTTGTAAAATACCTCTTCGGTAGTGTCCAACTTATTGATTTTGATATATCTCTTGATGGTTATGGTATCTTCTGCCTTCCCCTCAGACAGTTTATTTATACTTTTTTTCTTAGAGATCTTCATTTTTTCAAGACTGAGTTCGCCGGTAAACCACCCAGTCTTTTTAGAATACGCGACAACTTTCATAGTTTACCTCCAAGGTTTTAGTTTATATTTGTTCTATTAAAACTTCTTCTAGTCCTTCCATTTTTATTTTTTGACAAATAACCTGTTTTGGGTCTAACCAACTATCTGCGAGATTAGGTTCATCATATTCATCTGCAAATGTGCGAGCGACGATTCTAGCCGACTTTTCAGATTTTGCCCGTATTAATAAACAAACATGTTCATCTTTCTGCACCTTTCCACTTTTTATAAGTCTCCATAATTTCATAGTTTACCTCCAAGGTTTTAGTTTATTATAACATGTTCAGAGGTTTTCTGAAACTAAAAATAAATACTTTTGAAGATTTACATACATATGTGGAGGTGATATAATTAATTCATGAAGATTTGTTGGGATAATTTAGAAGGGATGAAATATAATAAAAAAAGAGGTACATTTCGCGCGGCGTGGGGAATGACTTTTCACTTTTTTGAGTCTTGTTTAGAGTGTGGTGAAAATTTTTTAGGTAGATATAAAAATAGTGTATTTTGTTCTCATAATTGTCATCACACATCAAAAAAATGGAAACGAAATACTGGGAATAAACATTCAGAAGAAACCAAGAAAAAAATGGGTGAAGCAAGAATAGGAATAATATTTACTGGAGAAACCAAACAAAAAATTAGTAAAACAAGAATTAAAAGGGGAGTAGCAAAAGGTGAAAATAACCCTATGTGGAAGGGCGGTATAAGTTGTGAACCGTATTGTACTCAATGGTCAGATGTAGAATATAAAAGGTGGCTAAAATATGAAAGAGATCGAGGTAAATGTCAAAATCCTTGTTGTAGTGGGAAATTTACATTATTGTGTCTACATCATATAAATTATGATAAAAAAGATTGTAGACCTGTAAATTTGATTACTGTTTGTATGTCGTGTAATGGTGTAGCAAATGGCGATAGAGAGTGGTGGGAGGCTTGGTACAACGAAATTATAAGAAGAAAATATATATGAAAACGGAAGAATATAAAAAAATAATAGAAGATCTTAAAAAAGATTATCCTATAGAGGACCAAATAGCTTTTAATGAATTTGATCTTCAAAACAAAATTGAAAAAAATGCATTTTTGTTTCTTCAATATCAAGATTTGTATTATAAAGAAAAAAGTCAATTAGATTATCTTTCATCATTAAAAGATAGATTAATGTGTAAATTATATGATAAATTCAAATTTAATGACGAAAGAAACTTGAATAAACAAGAAATTGAAAAATATTATATTCCGAATGATGAAAAAATGATAGAAATTGAAAAATTAATTGCAAAACAAAAAGTTCGGGTAGGTTTTTTTGAAATAGCAGCAAAAGCCTTAGATAAACAGTCGTGGTCGATAAAAAACTACCTCGACGCGGGGAAGTTACTTTGATTAAGGTTACTCTCCATAATCAATTATATCTTAAGTTCCATACTAAGGACTTAGACTATCTAAGGGCCTTGAAGGAGTATTTTTCTGACCATACTCCAGGATATATATTTGACCCAAGATTTAGGTCAGGAATATGGGATGGGAGGGTAAGTATATTTAACGGAAGAGAAAGAACTTTGCCGTATGGTGTATTGCCTGAATTCCTTAGGTTTCATAAAAGTGAATTTGCTGGTAGAGAATTAGACCTAGACCCAGGACTTAAGTTATTGTTCAGCGGGGCAAATGTAGATATTAAGTACGATTTGAATTTAGAGCCTAGACCGTATCAAAAAGAGATTGTAGAAAAAGCATTAAAATACGGTAGAGGTATAATACGTTCGGCTACAGCGTCTGGGAAATCACTCGGGGTTTCCTTTATTATCAACAACTTAGAGAAAATAACCAGACAACAACTAATTATAGTTCCAAACATCTCTTTAATAGAACAATTTCATTCAGATATGATAGAATATGGTATAGATCCTGCGAAAATAGGAAAAGTAGGAGATGGAAATTTAGAATTCGATAAGAAAATCGTAATAAGTACTTGGCAGACTTTGGCTAATAATTTAGATAAGTTGGATCTATATGACACAGTAATCTGCGACGAAACGCATTCTGTAAAAGCTCTCGTGGTGAGGACTCTCTTATCTCAGATGCCTAGAGCGAGATATAGATTTGGATTTACTGGAACTTTGCCTGATAATAAACTAGATCTCTGGAATATTATGTCGTTTTTAGGTCCTGTACTTTTAGATATATCATCAGCAAAGCTCGCAGACGAAGGATACGTGAGCTATTGCAATGTAAATCAAGTTAACATGCATTATAGTAACAAGTATGGTGGTACATATGCCGAAATGAAAGAAAAGATTTTCAATATTCCATTCAGATTAAATTTTATCAAAGAAATCGTAGAGAAGGTAGACTCTAATTTTTTAATTTTAGTAGGGATGGTAAGAAAAGAAGGACAAGTTCTTCTGGAATATTTGAAAGAACAACTTCCAAATAAAGAAGTAATATTTTTATCTGGTAAGGATCCTTCAGAAGAAAGAGAGATATGGCGTAAGAACATGGATAAGGATTCAGATTTAGTTCTCATAGCCACTTATCCAATATTCCAACAAGGAATTAATATACCTTCTTTAAAATATTTGATTTTTGCAGCTCCGTATAAGTCTAAAATACGAATACTTCAAAGTATCGGAAGAACGTTAAGAAAGCATGATACAAAAGATACTGGAGCTGAAATTATAGATATAATTGATCACACAAAATATTTTAAAAAACAATCAGTTGATCGACTTAAGCATTATGTAAATGAAGAGTTTAATATAAGAGAATTTGATATATACGAGGATCGATATAATATAGATTCCTTAATAAGGGAGATAACATGACTTCTGAAGATTTTGAACAATGGTTTAATGATCGTACACCACAAGAATTAGGTCAAATACTTCTTGATTTCTTTATGGAAAATATTGTAGAAGAAGAGTACGAAGTTGAATGTTCAGAATGCTCTAAAAGAGAAGCCGCAATAAAATTCCATAAAGAATCAATTACAAAATACGACGATAAAGAAGTTGCCGCTATAAGCTTATTAGCATTATATCAATTAGATAAAGAATCCATTGACGAAAAAGTAGAATCTGGGTTAAAGAGATTGGGGATAATAGACTAAGGAGATAGATATGTCAGTAGATCTAGAAGAAATGGGAAAGTTGATTAAAGCAAAAAGAGAACTGGACAGAGTAACAGATACATTTTTATGGAAGAACTTCTATCTTAAAGTAAAACTTGAACACCCAGACGCAAAAATGCCAACAAGGGCTTTTTCTGGGGATGCTGGAATGGATGTCTATTCTATTGAAAATGTCAATATTCCTAGTAGGTCTACGATTAAAATTTCTCTTGGATTTTCTGTAGAATTCCCAGAAGGCTATGTATTAATAGTACAAGATAAAAGTGGTAGGGCATATAATACCGGATACCAAACTAAGGGTAATATCATCGATGCGGCATATCGAGGGATTTGTCATGTTGTAATGAAGTCGGACGCGGACGACTGGATCTATATTCCTAAAGGCGAAAAAATAGCTCAAATGTTAGTTTTGCCTTGTTGGACTGGGGTTCCAGAACAAGTTGAAGAGCTTAGTGATAGTGATAGAGGGTCTGGTGGATTCGGTTCAACTGGGGTAAAATAATGAATGATAAAGAAAAACTAGATTTAATTGCCGAAGCGGTAAGGGATAGACAACGAGGGATTTTAAATGATACATCATTCTTTGTTGTGATAGCCAGTGTAGTCATTCCTCAAGAGCCTCCTTCAGAAGAGATTTTGACTTGGGCTAAAAGGTCTATAAAAGAATACGAAGAAGGACTAGAGAGGCTGCAATAATGTTAAAACATATTCTATGTTGGTGGATTTGGGTCGACATCATTAACATAAAGGAGAAGTAGATGGAATCTTTAGAAAGAGAATTAGCAAGAGTATTGAATTGCGCTAGTGCAGAAAACGCATCTAACACCCCGGATTGGTGCTTAGCACAGTATATGTTATCGTGTTTAGAAGCCTTTAATGTAGCTGTACAACAAAGAGAAACTTGGTATGGCCGTGGTGATATACATCCTATTGTTGGGGGGACTATATTAAAAAATGATTAAATATAGTCTCATGATATTAGCTTTTGTGGTCTTATTTGGGTGTTCAGATCCCGGCCTTTCCCCTAAAGTAATAATTGAGAAATGCAAGAAGTGTGAAGAACAAGGTATGAATGTAAAGATATATTCTAATGTCCTCGGCAGGCCTTTTGCTGTAGAATGTGTTCCAACAGAAAAACAAATACATCCATAAAGGAGAAAAGTAAAATGTATGTCAATTATGATCAACTATTAAAAGAAAATGAAGGCAGAGAAACCTGTATTAATTGTGTTCATGGTGCTGTTTGTGGAATGTATGCCCTTCTATTTGGTGCAACAGAAGATATGAGAGAATATGAAGAACTAACATTGAGGTTTGAAGAAGTATTATACAATGCTTTAGCTTTAAATTGTCATAGATATGAAGAATATAAAAACTAATAATTACATAAAAACCATCAATGAATTAATTGGGATAAAATCTTATTTCAATTTTGAAAATGATGATTTTAAATCTTTTTTAAAAGACCCCTTAATTTTATCAGAGTTATCGAGAATTAGGGGGTCTGAAAAAAAGAAGTATAAAGACGGCCAGAGAGAAGATTCTGTAATAGAATTCCAACATAAGCTTGGGCTTTATTGTCAATGGATATGCTTATCAAAGTTTTCTTTTTTTGAACTATCTTCAAAAAAAGCACATGATCTATACATTAGGCCCATAGATACTCATTTTGAAGTAAAAAATTCTTTATATGTAGGACATTACGAAACTAAAAAAAGTCTTGAGGACCATCTTAAACGCTTTGGGGTATCAGAATATGTTATCCAATTTCTCCACGACGAAAACAATACTTTTACTGTTTTAGAAGGAGTTTATGATATAAATAATTACATTAAAGGTGATTATTGCCAAATTCTTTAGTTTACTTCATCCCGCCAAAGTGATATAATCTATTCAGATGCGGGGGTAATTTAAAGTAAAATACGGTCTTCCCGACTGGAAATCCGGTTTCATCACCGGCCCCCGCTCCACCAAATTCTAAGGAGTTTATAAATGAAAGCTAAAACAATCAAGGCTATAATTTCAAAAAAAATAAAAAGCTGGACTGAAACAATTGAAGATCCTGTTGTTAAGAAACTAGCAGAAGACAACACAATTGTAACAGGTGGTTGTATAGCTTCTATGCTTCTTAATGAGAAGGTTAATGATTTTGATATTTATTTTAGAACAAAAGATGCAACACTAACAATAGCTAAATACTATGTAGAGAGATTTAAGCCTAAAAACCGAAACGGCATTCCATGCAAAATCCGTGTTGTGGAAGAGTTTGATAGAGTTAAAGTAGTTATTCAGTCGGCTGGGATTGCTAGTGAAGACGGAGCTGATAAGCCATATGAATATTTCGAAGCTAGGCCAGAGGAAGAAGCTGAAGCTTATGTTGGCGAAGTAATGACAGATCCTGGAGAAATCGAGGATAGATATGAAGAAACAGAAAATCTAGCACTAGAAACTGAGGACGAAGGCAAAAACAAATATAGACCTGTTTTTCTTTCGACAAACGCGATAACCTTATCTGGGAAAATTCAATTAGTTTTACGATTCTTTGGAGAACCGGAGGAAATTCATAAAAATTACGACTTCGTCCATTGTACTCAATTTTGGACATCTTGGGACAAAAAACTAGAACTCAAAAAAGAGGCTTTGGAAGCTCTTTTGTCTAGAGAATTAGTCTATGTCGGAAGTAAATACCCTGTATGTTCAATTTTTCGTTTAAGAAAGTTCATTAGACGTGGGTGGACCATAAATGCAGGACAAATACTTAAGATTTTGATGCAAATTAACGAACTAGATCTTACTAACATAGAGGTTCTACAAGATCAACTCACGGGTGTAGATTGCGCGTATTTCCTGCAAGTTATTGATAAGATTAAGGAAAAAGACCCTGTAAAAGTTAACTCCGCTTATCTGATCGAAATCATTGATCGGATGTTCTCATAGGAGGTTTAATATGAAAATTACCGAAGTTATTAATAAGCTACAAGAGATTTTAAAGGAGCATGGAGATTTAGATTGTGCTGTGGAAAATTTTCATGAAGATCCTAACTATAGAACACGGGAAGTTATTCGGGAAGACATTACAGAAATTTATGAACAATATAAAATAGTTAGAATAAATTAAGAAGGGTTTAATGTCTAAAGTCAAATGTCTAAAATGTGGTGAAGTTCTTGAGTCTAAGTACAGACATGATTTTGTTATGTGTTCTTGTGATAATCAAACCTTCGTTGATGGAGGTAATGATTATATCAGGATGGGCGGAAAAGACATGACGGTTATCGCGCTATATAACTCAGTAGATAATGAATGGACCCTTTCATACGAAACTAAGGAGGATTAATGCCGAAGATAAATTTCACTAAGACGTTAAATGCTCTTATAGAAAAGAAGGGCATTTCTAATGCCGATCTTAAAAGAAAGATCGGTACTAATCAAATTTTTATAGAAAGACTCAGAAATGGAGAAGTAAATTTAACTCTTGAAATAATGGAAAAGATAGCCAAAAAACTTGGTTGTGTATTAAAAATTGAGTTTGAGGAGGTAGAATAAAAATGTTAAACTTAGACTCTATTTTGGAAAACATAAAGCAAGAACGAGATGGTACGCATGATTGTAAAGGTTTAGTGTTTAGATGCCAACGTTCAGCCTTCATATCAGGAAATGAAGATATCACTGAAGTTACGAGATTAAGACTTTTAAAAAAGAAATCTTGTAAACTTCTCAGAGAATGTGAAACTTGTTCTTTTTGGTTTGATTTGTTCGGAGAAGAAATAGATCTTTTTAAGGAAAATGGAATTCCGTGCTCTAATATTTTAAAAGATGGAAAATTATATAGGCCTGTGGGTCATAGTTGGCAAACATTCGAGGGGGATTACGACTTTGAGTGGGAATTTGTAGAGATAAAGGAGGCTAACAATGAATAAGATTGCTGGTATTGTGTGTGTGTTTGGGGGCCTGGTTGCAATAATTATTAATTCTCAAGTATTAGCTACTGTTATGTTAATGAATGGAATTATTATGGCTATCTGGTATCATAAGGACGGTAAATAATGGACAACAGAATTAAGGAGCATCTAACGCAGTATAATCTTAAAAACGGATATGGAACTTCAGAGGCCGATTTAATAGAAACCTTAATGGAGTCAGATGTTATTTATTCAAAACTATATTCAGAACATCGTTGGTGGTCGGAATATTTTGAAGTAGTAGAAATTGACAGTGTGTATATAGGATTTTTACAAGGTCGTACTACAGGGGACGACTCAGCTTATGATAAGGGCTGGGAATTCGACCCTGCCACTATTTGTGAAGTTGTTCCTAGGGAAGTAAAAACAATCATATATGAGCGTGTATAGAATGGACAACACCTACCCAACTGAAGAAGATTTGGAATTCATTGAAACATACGATGCTGTAAGAAATGATCCTATGGTACTTGTATTATATATTAGGAAATTATGGCCCTGGGATAATTATTTTGTGTTGGAAGGTAATAAATTAGCCTTGCACTGTGGGGGATGGTCGGGGGCTGAGTCTATAATTGACTCTTTAGCCAAAAATATGTTTTGGCATCTCTATTGGCAGAAGTCTGAGCGAGGTGGTCATTATTACTTTGAAATCTATAAAATAGGGGAGAAAAACAAAAATGTCAGTACCAAAGTTCCATTGTGATGAAGAGTCTGACTGCAGAGAATGTGAACTGGAATTTTGTACTGTTTCCAAGAGCCTCTACATAAAGCCTGGCGACAAGATAATTCCGATGGTATATTTACATGAGGAAACCAAAAAGAATTATGAAGTTCTTTTACAGACACTTATCGAAGCTTTTAACCAAGCAGCATATGGTAAAGGAAAAGAAAGACACGCTTCAAATGATTCTTATGATAAGCAACCATGTTGCTCTATAGCCAGAAAGGTGGGAATCGGATTTCCATTGGGCCAGGCTATGAAGAAAATTGAAGAGTCAATTAGATTAGAAACTGAGCATGGAATTGCTGAGCTGCTAGGAGCTATAAACTATATTGCTGCTGCGATTATCGTGCTAAAAGAGGGAGCAAACCCTTGATCCCAGATAATACTAAGAACTTAGATGGAAAGACAATTCGAAATCTAAATCTTCTAATTCAAGAAAAGCTTCTTATTAAGGAGCAAGAGCAATTAAATTTTTGGATTGAGGAAATAAAATTAGCTCTCCAAGGTGATTTACAAGGAAGCAGAAATAATATAAAATGTATTTTAGAGCGGATGCAGAATAGGCACAGAACAATTTTCTCTGAACGTAGGGATTTTTTGTCTAGAGAGGAGTAATACAATTTTTAAAAATGTGTGGTTCGATTATTTTAAGGGACAAATACATTTATGGGAACAGGTTGATGGAGTAGATCTTCCTGTAGAACCCATAGATTGGGTTCCATACGTGTTTCTTAAAACAAACAAATCAGATATTAAGTCTATGTATGGAGATTTTGTAGTAAAAAAGACCTTCAAGACATATAAAGACTACAAAGATTTTACTAAACAACAAAGCGCTTTTGAAGACAAAATAAAACCTGAAATCCAATTCCTAGTTGATAGGTATTATGGAATATCTGATGACGAAATGGCTGAAAGAGCCCCAACTCTTAAAATATACTATTTGGATTTGGAAATCCACCGTCCTCAGTTGGGGTTTCCAAAACCCAGTGTAGCAGAAGACCCAGTATCATTAATTTCTATTTGCGATCATTCCTCAGGAAAAATAACAACATTCGGTCTTAAGCCTTTCAAATCCAACCTTGAAGATAGTTACTATTATTGTGCTACTGAAAAAGAACTACTACAAAAGTTTTTAGGCTTTATGAAAAGGTATCCTTGTGATGTATTAAGTGGTTGGAATATTAGAGGATTTGATCTTCCGTATTTATACAATCGTATTATAAATCTTTTTGGTAAAAATACAAGAATTTATAATGCTATGTCTCCGGCAGGAAATGTAAATGTTTGGACAAAAACAGGAGGAGACCTAAACATAGATCTTGCCGGAATATCAATTCTTGATTACATGGAACTTTATAAGCTATATTCTGCAGAAAATCTTGAATCGTATTCTCTTCAATTCGTCTCAAACTTTGAGTTAGGAGCCGGAAAATTTGATTATAGTAAAATCGCTGAAGATCTTAAGGAACTTTATGATAAAGACTGGAATGCTTATGTAGAATATAATAAAATAGATGTGAGGCGAGTACAACAGCTAGAAGAAAAGAAGGGTTTTATCAAACTCGTACAAGGTATTTCATTATTCAGTAAATGTCCCATGAAGTTCTGCGATAAACAGACCCCACTAATCGAAGCGGCGATGTTAACCTATCTTAGACGTCATAACCTTTGCGCCCCAGCGATGCCCAAAGGGTCCACAAGAGACTTTGAAGCTGCAATTGTAAAAGAACCTTTAGTAGGAAAATATGAGTGGGTAATCGACGCCGATATTACCTCAAGTTATCCTAGCCATATTATCACATTAAATATGTCTAATGAATCATATTATGGAAGGATAATGAATTTTTCAGAAGACGAAATTATTAATTTTACTATAAAAAAAGAATTTCCAGAATTCACTATGAGGTGTTTTGATACAAAAGCAGAAAAATGGGTTTCAGGAAAATATCTTAAAGCCTTTAATAATTCTGTTAGAGCTGGTTTGTTAACAATATCTCCCATAGGTGTTATATTTAAGAGTAGACCGTCTGGATGTTTTGCAGACGTAGAACGAGCCCTATTTGCACACCGAAAGGAAATAAAAGACAAGATGATGGAATACTCTAAAGCCGGAAAAAAAATTAAAGCTATACAAATGAAAAATTCCCAAATAGCAGTAAAGACAACTCTAAACGGTATTTACGGTGCTTTTTCCGTAATTTTTTCTCGCTATTTTAATCTTGATATTGCTGAGGCTATTACATCTTGTGGAAGACATACATTACGTAGAGGAATGAAATTTGTTAATGATCTCGGTAATACTCCTAATGAAGAACTTGTCTCTATACTAAAGGAGCTAAAATCATGAATAAGGAGGTAAATAACGTAGATAACAAAGATTCTGATTTTGTTATCTACGGTTGAAGACGACACCGATTCCATATTTTTATCTATCCAAAATATTGTGGAGCACCATTGTGGGCTAGAAAAATGGAACGCTTTATCCGAGGACGAAAGGCTAAAATATTGTAAAAGAATTTCTAAAACTATCATTGATAATATTAATGATAGAGCCTATAATGAAGTACAATTAAACGAGTATAATAGCCAAGAACACGATTTTAAAATAAGTTTCAAACAAGAAATAGTAGCAAGGTCTGGTATATTTGTAGCAAAAAAGAAATATACTTTATGGGTAATTGACGAAGAGGGTATCCCAAAAGATAAAACTCACACAAAAGGCCTAGAAATTATCCAATCTTCTTGTCCTCAAATAATAAGAAGTAGACTCAAGAACATTATTTCACTACTCCTTAAAGACTCTGACGACACAGCTCTAATGCAACAAATGGAAGGGGATATAGAAGCCATAAAAACTTCTCTTCCTGAAGAAATAGCGTTAAACATAGGAATAACTTCGGTATCTAAACATAATGATAAAGGAGAAGCTTTAAAGGGCTGTCCATACCACGTTAAAGGTTTATTAAATTATCGGAAACTGGTTAAGTCTTTGGATCTAGAAGGGAGAGTCCCAGAGCTTGGTAGCGGAATGAAGGTTAAGGTTGTATATCTTAAGCCCAATAAATGGGAATTTGATACTATGTCCTTCTTAAGATGGGTTAAGGAATTCGATGAAGCTGGAATAGAGATAGATTATAATAAAATGGTAGATAAGACGTATTTACACAAGATTTCATTTTTGCTGGAGCCAATGGGAAAAGCAGATATGATAGAGAGTTTTTTCACCCCAAAACCGGAAAAGAAACCTAAGAAGAAAAAGGAGAAATGAATGTTAAAACTATTTCAGTATAGTGAAGACTTTGGGCGTATGGGAACTCTTGAGGGAATTTTTGTAGCCAAAGAATCAGAAGTAGCTAAAATTATGGGAAAAGAAGTTTACTTTGGAGAAATTTTAGGCAAACATTCAGAGATTACAACTGAAATTATTCCAGAAAATATCAAAATCGTCTCTGAAGACCAGGCATTTATTAAAAAGTTGTGTGAAATTTTTAAAACACGAAGTATCTCCGGAATTAATCCTCTGGAATTTCTGGAAGACTAATGGAGCAATTATGAAACTGGGATATATTCATCCACAAAAGGGAGTACTTGTAGAGATAAAAACCGATGGATACGCAGTATTTAGTCGTATACAATGGATTTATTTGGCCCTAAAATTGAGAAAAAAAATTATAGAGTACAGAAAGAATGAAACCTTCTGAGTGGGTAATACCATCATACAATCTTAAGGCCTTGTCTTCAGACGACTGGGAGAAAATAAACTACTACAAAAGCAAAGTCCTCTTTTTAAATAATTATAAAGACCTAGATGTTGAATCCTTTCTTAAATTTCCTGGATTTGTTTCTGACGATGAAGAGAAATTTAAGAAATACGCAAAATTCTATTCAGATAATCTAAAGAATAAGACAACAGCCCCACGAGGAAATTTACTGATTAAACAAAGTTCTATTCCTGTTATTGTATGCGGCTTAGCTCCTGGATATTCAGAATTTTCTAAAGGGGAGCCAAAGTGGCTCTTAGGTCCATCTTCTAAACTACTACATAAAATGTTAACAGTATTAAATATTTACCCTTATTTTACAAATTTGTACAAAAATCCATTTATCAAAAATAAAATTAATTCGGCCGACCAAATTAATTCATTTAATTTATTAGAAAACGAGTTTTCTGTAATTTACAATCACCTCTGGGCAGATTATAATTATATTAACGTCATCACCTTAGGTAGGTACGATGAATATAATGAATTCAAAGATTTCATAGATGGAAGCAATATAAGAAGTAAACTTAGGTTCATTAACACATACCATCCGCAATACTACATAAGGAACGGAATGAACGAAACATCGTACAAAGTAGTTGATGAGATGGAAAGTATAAAACTAAGACTGGAGGGAGCACTATGAAACTTATTCTAGAAGGGCCCACAAAAACAGGAAAAGATCTCTTAATAAGAGAGCTTCAAAAATATATTCACGATCTAGTAGTGCTCTATTCTCCTGCCGATAATCTAAATGCCGTAGCAGATTTAGAAAGTAGAAAATATGTTTGGGAAGTAACGTATAATACTCATGCTTATTCAGCAAATATCAATACTTCCAGAAATATTGTAGTGTATCGTTCTCCGATAACTGAGCTAGTAGCTAATGAATTTTACGGCCGGAAATTTGAATCTCCGGTGCATAGAGATTATGTTTACAGTTGGATAGACAATAATTATAAAGAGTGGGAATGGTTATTTTTATATCATGACCTCGAAGTAAGTGATCAGGAAATGATGACAAAGCTTATAGGCAAAAGAACTCTAGAAGAAATAAAAAGAGAACAAAGTATCTACAAGCCCCATTACGACTATGTAAAAGAAACGTTTTTCAAAAATACACACAGCTTTACATGTAAGTCGTCTTTGAACATTTTCGACATGTTAGATGACTATTTCGAAAAATCTGTAAAACCAAAGCTCAAGTTTCAAGACAATTATATTTTTATGGATATAGATGGAGTGGCAATACCGTATGACAAGGAATTCGCTTTTTCAATAAATCCGACGTATGAATATTGTGCAGAAAAAGTAAGAAGAGCAAATTTAAGTTATCTTCATTTACTCCTTAGGGACTACTCTTTTCATGATCTTTTCTTCTTTTCAGCTAGGTGTTCTCAGCCTAATATGGAAGCCGCTATAAGGAATAACTTCAATTTAAAGTTTTTTAATTTTATTTGGAATATTATGTCACCGAATACTTTACTATCTGGTGCCCTGTATAAACCCTATATTGTTTACAAAACATTGGAATATTTGTATAATGAAAAAAAGAATTTTAAGTTTATCTATCTAGATGATTGCTTTTCATATATTAGCAATTCTTATATCACAGCACTGAACTTATTTGAAGATGACAGAAATATTAAAATAAGTTCTGGCAGATTTAATTTGTTGAATAATGTATATAAGTTAGAGGTTATAAAATGAAAAAGGCTCTTTATGCTTATTTTGGTTTACTTGGTCCTCATGACATAGATATTCCTGGGCACACATTTTATCAACCGTTTTTATTAGAAGAAATTTTGGTTATGCTGGGCATGGAAGAAAAGAACGAGGTAGATTTCTTTTCATATCTCCCATATAGAATAAAATCTAAAGATGCATGTTATAAATTTTCTAGTAAGCTTGTGGCTGGGTATCCAACTCTACTACAAAATTACATATATGATAAACTTGCTAACATGATCGGAGATTATAATGATGGTGAGTGGATAATACCTAATGTTGATAATTATAGTGTCTTAATCTTAAAAGCTAGGTTCAGAAATCCTTCTACTTTTGCTAAAAAATACTATGACACAGCATTTTTTGAGTTTACTCTTGATAAAGGACATAAATCAAATATTCCAACTTTTATAGTTGATACAGACCTATCATTACCGTCAAAATTTATAGACAAAATTAACAATATGAATAATGTTCATATTATAAGCTTAGGAAATCCATGTAAAGCATATCCTAATCTTAACCCAAAAAAAATATTTCCTAAAACTCTAAGGGGTATAACGGCAAAGACTTTGTCTGATATTACCGAAATATATAGGACCCATTCTAAATCAGAGCTCTTTTTTAGGCAAAAAGAGAACCTATTAGCTTATTACGGTAATATAGCCTCTGCTAATTATAAAGTCGGTCACACAAAAAACATTAAGATATTGAATTATTTACTAAAAATCCGGGAAGACACAGACTTTAGTGTAAATGTGATTGGAAAAATTGAAGAATCTTCATTTCTTATGTTACCAAACACAAAGAGATATGATAGAATAGAAATAGGCAAAATACTATCAAAGAGCAAGCTTAATGTCAATATCTCAAAAGATCTATATGTTGACGCAGGATTTTGGCCGGCTAGGATATCAGAAGCCTGTGTTTTTGGATCAATTCCGATAAGCTATAAAGGAAAGTTTCCAGATTCTTTGACCTTTAGTGATTATCATAGGTTCAAGGAAATTTGCAAATTCTATGAAGAGCTAGAGCCAATAGACTTTAAAAATATGTACATAAGAGAAATGGGTAATTTAATTAAGTATTTAAATTAGGAGAAATATATAATGTGCGATTCTGTGACAGAGGCGATACGAGTTTTAAATGAGGTTGTTGCAGCAGACGAACTAGCTATGAGGGCATTAATTAATTATAGAGTTCCTTGTAATAAAGCTCTTGCAGAACACGAATCTGTTCAGGTTGGTACATACCATGAAGCTTCAAAAGAAACCGGATATTCTGTGGGAATATTGGGAATTATTAATGGCCTTTTCGGTGTTGATTCTGAAGGATGGGGGTTTATAGGTGCCGATTTAGGAAAAGATGGATCGATTATTAGATTTGTTGATAGGAGAACCGTATGAGATTATTGTTTTGGTTAAATAGACAAATTATTGACTTCTTTTCCTTTAAGTGCTTTAATCGTCGACTTCTTGATTTTTCAATAGCCTTTAATAGTTTGCTGTATATGATTATAAATGGTGATTATAGGTTGCCTTATCCTATTAGGAAGAATTTAGTCTAATAATTGGTTTCAGAAAACCTCTAAACATGTTATAATAAATTAAAATTGTGGAGGTATTTATGAAAAATGAAGAATTTTACAAAGAGAGTGTGGATACTTGTGTTGAAGTTAGGACAGAAATAAATGAAGATTTATATCGCCGAGGAATATATCCAGCCAAAAAGGTTGGTGAATTAGTATTAGGTCTAGAAAAGAAATTTTATAAATTAATTCACGACATGATTTATTATGAGGGTGGGTATCCTTCAGAAAATTCCCCTCCAAGACTAAATGAATTTTTGGATAGGTTTATAGTTTTGGTTAAATGGTTCGGCCTTTTAAATAGAGAAGAAGAAATTAATTCATATCTCTCAGAATCAGGCATAACTCTAGCTGATAATAATAAAAAAGAAGACAGAAAAATTTTTCTCGGTGAAAAAGGCCCAGAAGAATTAGAAGAAATTATGAAAAACTGGAATATCATTTTTGATGAACCAATTGAAGAGTTTAATACTACCAAAAAGCTTATGGAAAAGTTGTTAGATAAAACCTTAGGAATACAGCGAATTGTTTGTGAATTGGCTGATTCTATAAAGGTTGATACAGCCAAAAAGGTAAAAGAAAAATGTGAAATTAAACCCCCATATTTTATCAGAACAGTAAACACTAAAGCGAAAGAAGTACTCGCGAAGAAGAACGGTAAAAGAGGCAAACAAATTATCGATAATATAAAAGACGACGCAGAAAATTATGTGGACGTTGTTTCCATTCTCTAGGAGGTCCCGATACCATGTGCGAATTCTTCAGCTTTGTTTCTGATCCTACCAAATCTAAGTTCCTGTATTTTGACTGGGATCTTAGGCAAAAGGTCATGTTCGAAGACAAAGACCTTAAGGACTATGAACCTGATAGCCATACCTCCATAGCCCATTACTTTGGCTATAAAGCCAAGGAAGAGGACAAGCTCAATAAGTATGAGTATGATCCTTTGACCAAAGTCTTTAAAATAGACCAGATTAATGGACCCGACGACTCAGTAAAAGCCAAAGCTTGGGTAAAGGCTTTAGACTTCAGCCAAATAGTTAAGCCTTTGATCATTAAGCCTATTATCCATCCATTCGAAGTTAAGCCTCCGGAAATAGGCCCAGAGATTCTGGCCTTATTAAGAAAATGGGATTCTGTCTGGGTTTCTGTTTGGGATTCTGTCAAAGCTTCTGTTTGGGATTCTGTAGGGAATTCTGTCCAGGGTTCTGTTTGGGATTCTGTCCGGAATTCTGTTTGGACTTCTATCTGGGATTCTGTTCGGGTTTCTGTTTGGGATTCTGTCAAAGCTTCTGTTTGGGATTCTGTAGGGAATTCTGTCCAGGGTTCTGTTTGGGATTCTGTAGGGGCCTACACTTCTTCTTTTTTCGACATAGAATATAAACATGGCTTTAGTCCTTGTACCAAACTTTGGGAAATGGGCTTAGTACCAAGCTTCGATGGTAAGATTTGGAGGTTACATGGTGGGCCTAGGGCTGAGGTTCTATGGTCGGGTGAAATAAAATAAGGGAGAACATTATGAAAACTATGAGTGGAGAACATTTTTCCGATGCATATTCAGCTGCATTATTAGACATATCTACAACCCCAGAATATGTCTCAAGTCCCAGGGGGATGAAGATTAAGGAGACTTTAAACTATATCATTGAAGTAAAAAACCCTCTGAGTAATTTATACAGGAACGATGTAAGGTCTTCTCCTGTAGAATATATTTGCAAAGAGCTTGTGTGGTATTTAGATGGGAATCAGGATGTGTCGTATATTGAAAAACACGCAACCCTTTGGGGAAAGATCACAAATCCTGACTCTAATGATGCAAATTCTAATTATGGATATTTAGCGTTCAGAAAAAAAGTCTATGATAAGTACAATAATTGGTCTTTCTCCCAATTTTATTGGGCATTTAAAACATTAAAAGAAGATAAAGATTCTCGCCAAGCTATAATTCATTTTAATGCTATGGGAGATTGTCAATATTTTGGGGTAAAAGATTTTGTCTGTACCTTAACAACTATCTTCCACATAAGAGAAAATAAATTATTCATGACTGTTGTAATGAGGAGTCAAGATATAATTTTCGGTTTACCGGCGGATTTTGCTTGGTTTTCTGTACTACAACAGCAAATATTTAGCCATTTAAAGCAGATTTATCCAGAGCTTGAATTAGGCTCCTATACACATTGTGTTCATTCACTACATTTATATGAAAAGCATTTTGATCTAGTAGAAGAGATGTTAAAGTCTGATTTTGTTGAAGATTCGCTTCCTCCATTAAAAAAAGATTTAGTGACCCCTTTGGGAAATCCTACTCAAATTACAAAACAACTTATTTGGGATGTTTACAATGATTGTGAAATTGTTTATAATGATAACTTAGTACAGGTTATTTTTGATGGGGCTACAAAATGACACATAAAATAATCGTGTGCGAAAAATGTCTTGAAATTATTAGTCAATGTAGATGTATGGCATGTAACAAAGAAGTAGTTTGGGATCTATGTGACAAGTGCAAAGCAAAGGAGACGATAAATAATGGTAGCAGAACCCAGAGTAACAAACAAGAAATTTGTAGAGGTTGATAAAGCTTTTATTTCTGCCTGTGAAAAAGTTGGGATAAAACCTACTTCACGTCAAGCGAGCAAATATCGCGCAAAGAAAGGGCTAGCTTTTAAGTCTGGGAGGTAATTTATGCCAATTTTGGAAGTAGAATTTGATGTATATTGTTCATGTGGTAATCCACTCTGTAACCAAACAGAGATAGTAGAATCTAAGTATAAAAAAGGACTTTCCCAAGTTGTAATAGAACCATGCGAACGGTGTCTTGAAAAGGCAAGGGACGAGGGGTACGATGAAGGAAAGTTAATTGTGGATTATGCGTAAACTACTCAAAAAAGCTGAAGATCTAATAAAAGCCGCTAATACTCCTGATGTTGAAGCATGGCAAAATACTCTAATAGATTTTGAGAAAGAAGTTAAAAGGATTAAAAATTCTAGGTCATTTTTATTAAAAATTATGAAACACGGATATGTAAGGACACTAGTAGATAATGACATTATAATTTTCTATAAAAGGGATGAGAGGGTATCTGAATCTCCAGATGAAGTTACTTTTGAGGCTTTAAAAATTCTAGGGTTTAAACCTGAAGCTGCGTAATGAGGAATTTAAATTATGTTAAAAAAGGCGAAAAAGAAAATTTTAGGTAAATCTTGGATTTGTCCTTGTGGACACGAGGCTAAAAAGAACGACACAGTTTACAATATTTTAGGTTTTCAGATTTGTGAACCTTGTTTTTGGTTAAAAGCTCCAGTTATTTTTGCTATGAAGGGGTGGAGTAGAGCAAAATAAGTTTACACATCAAGAAAAATAGGTTATAGTTCGTCAATTTCTTAAACTTTCTCAGGACCTTGGAGACTATGCACTCCCAAGTTGGCTATATTCCTAGCAGCATTATAGTCTGCATTAGACTTATTGCCACATTCTAAACAAAGGAACTCAAGACCCTTCCTATTCCCTTTGTTTATATGTCCACAAACTGAACACCTTTGACTTGTATAAGCAGGATTGACCTTGCTGACTAGAATACCATTCGTTTGGCCAAGACTTTCCAACTTTGCAATGGTCTTTGGGTATGACCATCTTTGTAAAGTGTTCATGGTTTTTGTTGATAAATTTGTCTTATGTTTAAGATACTTAAGGTCTTCTAAGACAAGTTCCTTAATTCCATTTAGGTTTAGGTTGTTACAAGCTCTGTTAATTTCATTGTCTCTATGAACAAGCAGCCTTTTGAAGGCCTTAGACCCCTGTTTCTTGTTACTGATTCTTTTATATAGTTGCTCTAAATCTTGGCCTTGTATTTGGCCATCAGAACAAGTAACCAAAGCTTTGTAGCCTTGGTCTATGCCTAAGGAAGAACCAGATTTTCTTAGGTTTAAGTCTTCCTTTTCATAGAAAAAAACCAGAAAATATTTACCATTCTTCTTAAGCAACCTAATGCTTTTCTTTTGATTCCATTTATTATACTTAAGGTTTTGGCTATGTTGATTAATAGGCAAATTAAGAGTTTGCGCATTTTTATCTTTTCCCATATAATAAGGCATAGAAATCTTAACCCACTTATCAAAATAGTTACCGAACTGTAAATTAAAAACTGTGTAGTTTAGATTGAGGGAAAAATTCTTAATAGCTGGTTTCTTAAAGTATTTAGAACCTAAAATATACTTAAGCCTAAGTTCTGAGAATCTTTTTGAAGTAAAAGTCTCATGTTTATTATCTTTCTTGCATTTAGCATAAAGCTTTTTATATGCATTGTATCTCTTGTTCTTAGCCCTTCTAATTTGGGCTCTTAGCATACCCGAAACTTCTTTATATATACAAGCTTTCCATTGACTATGAGTAATATTAGTATCTGGGAGTAAAGCACTAGACAAAAACTTATCTAAAGGCAATTCACCTTTACAAATCAAATCAATATAAAGCTGCATAGTCTCTATGACATCTTTTTCTATTTGTTCAAGTTGACTTGTTTTAAAGTCTGTCTGGAACTTAAGAATATGTTTGGAAGATCTTATCATTTGTATTTATTTATTAAAAATAATTAGTTTACTTAGTTCCGCTTTTAAGTTATAATTAATTATGCAAGTTTTTCTTCCATATCCTGATTTTGTTGAGTCTGCTAGGTGTCTAGACTATAGGCGCCTGGGAAAACAACGAGTCGAAAATTCTCAAATCCTAGATGCACTTTATGGAATAAAGATTGGTTGGAAAAATCATCCAGCCGTTCACATGTTTAAGGGACACGAAGAAAGCTTAAAGTTGTACATGAATATTTGTATAGAGGAGTGGAAGAGACGAGGGTATAAGAATACCATGGAAGTATGGAATCTAGATGAATCTAAAATTGTTTATCCTAAGTGGTTTGGAAATGAGGACTTTCATTCTGCACACAGAGCAGCTTTGTTAGCTAAAGATTTTGGGTATTATTTGAAATTTAATTGGAAAGAAGAACCTAAAATAGAATATATATGGCCTAAAGGAGACTAAATATGGGACAGTCAACTGATGCATATCTGTATTATGGCATACAACTTGAAGAAGGGTATGAACTTCCATGGCAAAAAGAGATAGATGAGGAGTTATATTGGGAAGACTTTTATGCTAATGAAATGGGAGTATTTCACCCTATTGAAGAGTATGATGAGAATACAAAGTCAATATATAAAGAGTATTGGGATAAAAAACGAGTGTTAATAAAAGAATGTAAATGTGAAGTTGATTCTCATTGTTCTTGTGATTATCCTATTTACTATGTATGTATTAAAGAGTCTGTTAAGCATGCATCGAGAGGATGCCCAACTATAGTAGAGTCTTTGGATGTTGGAGAAAATTGGAACTCTTTATTAGAAGATTTTTGCAAAATTATGGAACTTCCTTATGAAGAGCCGAAATGGTGGCTTTCGAGTATGTGGTGCTAATATGAAAATAGGGAAAATAGAACTTCCAGATAAGTGCCCAGAAAATTGTAGTTTAAAAAATGATATTATGCTATACGGACAAGATGCTTTGTGCCTTAGATGCCCAGTATTAAATTGTAGAGGAGAAGATCCTTTGCTTTTCCCAGAAGATTACAGAGAAGATTGGGCAGAAGCTTGGGATATTTGGTTTAAAGGAGGAATGAAGGGTTTTCCGAAACTATATCTCTAAGGTAGTTCACTAATAAGTTTTTCTGCAGTTTTAAGAAATGGCTCGATAAAATTCCTATCGAGCCATTTCCCGTCTTTTTTTCTCCAATCAACATTCTTCAATTGTCTTTGTGTAGCCCCATCATAAAATTCTTCAAATTTTATTTTATTACCTATAATAACACCAATTCCAGGAACACAATATTTACCAACAAGATCAAAGTCTTCTGAAGATAATAGGTTCTCATCTGCTAATGCTACTATAGCAAGATAATGTATTAGTTCACTTGACCATACATATAATTTCTTTTCTTTAAAATCTGCTAAAAATCTAACTTGCCCACCCCAACTCTTCCTCTCTATCTCTTTTAATTCTTTAGAATTAGGATTTACAAAAATATCTGAAACTCTTTTGAAGTTTTTAACAGAAGTAACCCATTCTTCAGATAAATAATTAAGGAATTTCATTAGACTATTGTCCAAACTCCATTAGTCCCAACCGTGACAGTTTTGCCTACTGCTATAGTAATAGGACCAGAGCTCATAGCATTTCCAGGAATCGTTACATCATAATCTACAGTATTTTTTTGATGGTATATCTGTGGGGTGATAAACACATCCCCAGCAGCATATCCATTGTCTATTTCTGTTTGGTAACTTGTGGTTATGGCCTCTAAAGGATCTAAATATTCTACAAGCTTAAGCCATCTAGCTGCACCAGTGGTATCATCTATACATCTAAATGCATCCCCAGTAGCTTCGTTAATTAATAAACAGCCCTTAATATATCCCTTAGTCAAATCGCTATTAACTGTTGGGTTTGTATTGGCAAAATTTACTTTTGGAAAAGTATATTCAGACATCATTTAACCTCCATTTATAGCTATTTATAATAAATATATTAAATGAGGTGAACGCTATGTTAAATATTCTTACTTTAAACCTTATGCAAAAGGCTCCAGGGTCTTCTATGAGATCTAGACTTAATGATATTGTAGAATATATAAGTATTATGGATGAAAGGCCAGAAGTTTTTCTTATTCAAGAAGGTTGCGGAGGGTTAGTTAACCTAACATTTAATTCTATAAGACTACTAGCCAAAAAACTAGAAAAGAAATTAGGTAAGAAATTTTATTATTACTCTAAATCTTGTTCAGTATGGTATGTAAGACCGTTCGCAGATTTTAAGGTTGGAATAATTTCAGAACACCCTATACTTGAAAAAGATTATGAAAGACTTTTAACCAAATTTAAGTTAAAAGAATCGACTACTTGGAAAGAATGGGCTATAGAATTCGCTACTAATTATGTAATGTTTTCCAAAAGACCTATTGTAAAAGCTAAAATTAATATTCCACTAATGGGGGATATTAACTTCTATTCTACTCATCTAGGCAATTATGACTTATATGTTCAATCCTTTATGCTACGTAAATATTTAGAGGATCTTGTTATATTTGGTGGAGATTTTAATTATCTTTCTGACTCTCAGGCATATAGGTTATTGAATATTAAATATATAGATTGTGAAATAGAGGGCAGTACATATGGCGCTCGGAACAACCCATATTGTGATTATGTAGGCAGAAATGATTACAAAATAGATTACATTTTTATAGGTTCAGAGTTTAAAATACTGGAAACGAAGATTATATTTAATGGCGCTAATGGCCCTTTTGTCTCTGACCATTGCGGTGTATATACAAGGATAAAGTAAATGATTTTAGAGAAATTAATATATTTCATAACTTTGATAAATGAAACTTTACCTTTATCAACAGCTAAAGAACTTTCTCGAAATTGGAACAAGTCGCGATACGACTCTCTATTTGGCGGTAAATATAGGATCTACATACCATTTACGCCCCCTAAAATTAATATAGATAGTGGTCTCAATAATCCTATTGCCCACGCGCTAAACAGATTTTTAAATGTTTTTGGGTATGAAATTACCGATTATTTAAAAGGTCTTTGTAAAAAGAAAGGTGAAATACGCGAACAGAAAATAGGAAAAGTTTTACAAAAATTGAAACCCGAAGAAATGGGATTTGCTAAAGGAGATATAAAAGATCTCTTAAACAAATTTAATAATGATTATGGTAGGATGGCAGGAACTTCTAATAAACTTTTAATAGCTATTTCTAGACATCCGTATGATATAGCAGGAATGTCCACAGGTAGAGACTGGGAGTCATGTATGACTTTGGGCCCTAATGGTGGAGAGTATCAAAAATATGTTCCAAAAGAAATTGCAGAGGGAAGTATTATAGCATATTTAATTAAGGATGATGACAAGAATATTAAAAGGCCTATAGCTAGAATAATGATTAAACCATACTTTGATAAAACAAAGAGAGTCTATTTAGGAATAGCTTCTAGAACATATCCCTTAGAAACTCTTACAGGATTTAAAGAGGCTGTAGAAAAATGGTTAGAAAGTGTTCAATCAAAGATACAGGGTATATTTAAATTGTCTGACAGAGTTTATCATGAAGTTGATAAAACAACTATCGTAAGACTGCCCGCTAGGGTGGAAGAACTTAAGAAATATATTACATTGACCAATGGAACTACATGGGATCAGGTTCTTAAAGACGAACTATGGATTTTAAAAGCTAAAGATCTTAAAGGTAGATTAGAATTAACAAAATCTCATGGAAAATGGTTTTTTCGTGGTGTTTGGGAAGATGGTGTTTGGGAAGATGGTGTTTGGGAAGATGGTGTTTGGAAAAAAGGTATTTTTAATAATGGTATATGGAAAAATGGTAGGTGGGAAGATGGAACTTGGGTTAGCGGCACGTGGGCTAGCGGCACGTGGCACAATGGTCTATGGTTAAATGGTCTATGGTTAAATGGTACATGGGAACGAGGTACCTGGAAAAACGGCACTTGGGACAAAGGAGTTTGGACTAATGGTACATGGGAACGAGGTATTTGGTCTAATGGTATTTGGTCTAATGGTATTTGGTCTAATGGTATTTGGAAAGGAGGGCATTGGACTAAAGGAATTTGGGAAAACGGTAGGTGGGAAGGCGGAACTTGGGACAAAGGAATAATTAAATATGAAGGTCTCTATTTTAAATCTAAATTTGATCCTAATACATTTGAGTTTGAATTAGTAGACTATGAGCGCGAAATTCTCATGTCTTTAGAAGAACCCCCTTACCACTCCAAAGAAATTAATTATTCTAAACTTAATTATAAAAAGGATGGAATAGAAATTATTGTAAACAGTGGGCAAGAAATTTATAATTACATAAAGAGTAAATAATTTATGACAATAAAATACGATGAATTCGGTTTTATAAAAAAACCAAATACTGAACTCGAATATTCTAAGGAAGATATAGATCGACTTACTAGATGTTCTGAAGACTTTTACTATTTCTTATCTCATGTAACCATTCTTCACCCTGATGACGGTAGAGTAGAATTTATTCCTAGAAAATATCAAAGAGATATTTTCGATTTAGTTTTAAATAACAATAGAGTAATAATTTGCTCAGGGCGCCAACAAGGAAAAACGGTTTCTATGGGATCCTATTCTCTTTGGTATGCAATATTTAGGCCAGATTCATATGTCGCTATAGGATCAAACTCTGCAAGATCAGCTCAAGACTTCCTCCAGCGCATAAAACTAATGTACGAGGAACTTGATGAAAAACTAAAACCTGGAATTACTAAGTATAACGAGACCTCAATAACGTTTGAGAACGGAAGTACAATACAAACAGCAGCAACTTCTAAAGCAGCCTTCAGGGGGAGAACAATTACACTGCTAATATTAGATGAGTTCGCTCACTTGACCAGTGATAAGCTGGCCGCTGAGTTTTGGGCGTCTAACTATCCAGCTGTTTCTGCTTCAAAAGATGCTAAAATTATCATAGCTTCTACTCCAAAAGGCCTGTTTAATTTATTTGGCCAACTATGGGATGGGGCTGTAAATAACAGAAATGAATTTAAGTATTATAAAACTATCTGGAGTGATGTAGAAGGAAGAGACGAGAAGTGGAAAGAAGACCAACTTAAGAATATGAATAATGATATGGTCCTCTTTAATCAAGAATTTGAATGTTCCTTCGTCGGCTCTATCTCTACAGTAATTGATCCAGAAGTTTTAAAGCAAATTTCTAATAAATATATACAGCCAATTACAAAGGACTTAAATGGTAAACTTTTTGTATATGAGAAGCCTATAGATGGTTGTGTATATGTTATTGGAGCTGATACAGCTAAAGGAACCGGAGAACATTATTCCAGCACCCAAATTTTAAAGGTTATAAGTTTAAAACCTATTAAGTTAAAACAGGTAGCAGTATTTAACGATAATATGGTGGATGTATATAAATATGCAGAGATACTTAATCGTCTTGGCGTTTATTATAATGGGGCTTGGATTATTTGTGAAAATAATGCAGAAGGTTCTGCTGTGGTAAATCAACTTTGGTGGGAACTAGAATATTCAAAACTTTATAATTGCGGATCAAAGACCACAGATCTAGGAATAAGAGCAACAAGAAATACAAAACCTAAGGCTGTTTTGTTAATGAAAAAGCTGATTGAGGATTACAGTCTTGAACTTCTGGATCGTGATACGTTAGAGCAGTTGAATGACTATTCAGAGAAAAGCGGAAAATTTACTTGTAATAATCTCAATGATGATTTAGTATCAGCTCTATATTGGGCAACATATGCTTTAACATTAGATATATTGGATGAAAGTTTTGAGTTTGGTAAGAAAGAAGAGGAAGATGATGTATGGGGTATCCTCACAGATTCAACAGATCTCGCAGATTGGACATGGTTAAATACCCCTTCAATAATATAGGAGCTTAAATAGATGTCAGAATTAAAAACCAACATAATCAATGGATATTCAGACGCTGATATAGTTCAAATCCCTACTGGTGTCTCTGGGGAATATATTCAAGAACTTTTTGATGGTAGCTACAATATAACAGCGATAAAGCCAGCAGACATCATATCTATGGGCCCATGGGTAGATGCTAGGATATATGGAACATCGAAAGACCAGGTTACAATAGCTGCTGCTATAGCCGCTATCGCTCTTATGTCTCCAAATACCAGAACTTTAGTATTAGTACCAGGAATATGGACAATTTCTGGAAGTATTAGCATTCCTACTAATGTGTCAGTTTATGTTATGGCCGGGGCTACTATTAGTGTAGCATCTGGGTCTTCAATAACATTTAGCGGGCCGGTTATCGCAGGTCCATATCAAATATTTACGGGTTCTGGAACTATAACAGTAGGAGCTACTACGGTTTTGGTGTATTCTGAATGGGATGGTACAGCAGGAAACACAATAACTTTTCAAGCATTTCCTTTAACCCCGAGCGAAGCTCCTACTGAAGACTATCAAGTCGCTAATAAGAAGTATGTTGATGATGTTACAGATTTGATTCCTAAGGGTTCTATATTTCCATATGCTGGGCTTTCTGCTCCTACAGGATTTTTGCTTTGTGATGGTTCTGCTGTATCAAGAACTACATATGCTGATTTATTCGCTATTACGAATACAACATATGGTGTTGGAGACGGTACAACAACATTTAATGTTCCAGATTTAAGAGGTATTATTCCAGTAGGCAAAAATTCTTTAGATGCTAATTTTACTTCTTTAGGTCAAACAGGTGGAGCAGCTACACACACCTTAATCACTAATGAAATACCTTCGCATACACATACCGCAGTAATGCTTACTGGAGGAAATATTGTTCCCGCTGGCAGCGGTTTTACATGTTTTCTTGGTGAAAATCAAACTTCTTCTACCGGCGGCGGGACTGCGCATAATAATTTACAACCATATTTGGTAATTAATTATATTATAAAAACATGAGTTGGATAAAAAATAAAGTTGGTAAAGGTCATACAATATTTGTTCCAAAGAATCTAGATAAGTTCGTAGGGACTCATGCTGTTTGTAGATCTTCATGGGAACGTAAATTTTGTGAATATTGTGACAAGACATCTTCTATAATACTATGGTCTAGTGAATCAATTAGGATTTTATACTACGATGTTGTTAAAAAGAAATCTAGATCTTATTATCCAGATTTTATGGTAAGAATTAAAACAAAAGACGGCAATATTAACAACTACATTATAGAAATCAAACCAGAAAAAGAATGTAAGGTTCCGGCGAGAAAAAAAAACGACTCATACTATTTAAAAGAATGGGTTACTTATACTAGGAATTTGGCTAAATGGAAAGCAGCAGATGAATATTGTAAAAAGAATGGAATAGAATTTAAGATACTGACTGAAAAAAGTTTAGGAATAAAATGAAATTTCTTAGCTATTTATTATTAGAACATAACATTATTAATCGAGAGTATATAGACCGGCATATTCGTGAAACCGTTCGTACTTATCAAGTTTGGAATTTGTTGATTTTTGATTATTATGTGTAAAATAAACTGTACAAAATACTTAGGAGTATAAAATGGGAATATTATCTGGCGTAAAAAATTATGTAAGTAAGTTGGATGAGTCAATAGCAGCCTTTAAAAACAAGGGCGGAACTACGCTAACACCGAAAATTGCCAAGAATATGTCAGGTGAGGGGTTAGAGTTTCTACCACAATTTTCGGCTTTGTCAACTTCAAGTTTTAATTTGTTCTACGCCCACTACATAAATAAAACTTTCGATAATGAAAGAGCAAAAATTTTAAACTATAGAAACATCGCTGAAATGCCAGAAATCGCAGACGTTATTGAAGATGCTTGTATAGAATCTACCCAAGAAGATCTAGAAGGCAAAGTTTTAGTGCTCGATATTCAAGAGGAAGATCTTAAAAAGAATAAGAATATTATAGATAAACTTCAAGAGGAATTCGACGATTTATTCTATAATAAACTTAAACTCCATGAAAACTGTTATGATTATTTTAGAAGCTATTTTATTGATGGTAGATTTTACTATGAAAGAATAATAGATGAAAAGAACCAAAAAAACGGAATTATCGGAATTAAGAAACTTCCGTCAGAAACTATGGATTTTGAATACGATCATATAACAGGTAAAATAAAGAAGTTTAGACAATATCTTAATCCAGATTCCGGTAAAAAAGTAAATCCATCAGAAAAAGATGTTATTGAATTTGAACCAGCCCAAATAGGACTTGTAGACTATGGTATTTATGGAAGACTTAAATCTGAGATTTTTGGGTATTTGGAAAAGGTAAAAGTTCCGTATAATACACTGAAACTACTTGAAACTTCTATCATTATTTACCGAATTGTGAGGGCCCCCGAGAGACTAGTATTTAAGGTAGACGTAGGAAATATGCCCAGAGATAAGGCCATGAAATATGTTGAAAAAGTAAAGTCTTCTATGATGAAGAAACAGAGTTATGATCCAAGTACTGGTAGATTAACTCAAAATCCTGATGTTTTATCTATACAGGACAATTTTTTTCTTAGTACGTCGAGCGAGGGAAGAGGTTCAGATATTTCTACTGTTGGTGGATCTTCTACAGCTGGGTTTACAGAACTCTCAGATATTAAGTACTTTCAAAGAAAGCTGTATCAGTCTCTTAAATATCCTATGTCTAGGGTTTCTGCTATGCAAAGTGATAGAGAGTCAGAGATTTTATTTTCAAGAAGCCCGGCTGGAGAAATTAGCAGAGATGAGATCAAATGGGCGACATTTCTTTCTCGGCAGCAAAATCGTTTTTGTAATGAGTGGCTTAATCTATTTTTACTTCATCTAGAATTCAAGGGTCTTAAAGCTGAATACGAATTAACTAGAGACAATATAGCCATTAAGATGATTCAGCCTTCTTTCTATAAGGACAAGCAAGAACAAATAATGAGAGAAGTAAAGTTCAATAATTATCTCACACTCGCAAATTTGCCAGAAATGGGAAAGTCCTTCTTAATGAGAAAATATTTAGAATGGGACGAAAATGATATTAAGGCGAATGCTGCCTCGTTTGCTGAAGACATAAAACTAGGATTCAGACCTGATCCAAAACTTGAACAACAGCAAAGTGGTGGATATTAGAAATTTTTAATAAATAAACTATAAGGAGAATAACATATGCCTGTTGACACCGAAAAAGTAAAAGATGCTCTAGACGCATTTAGTAAAGATGATTATGTGACTGCCAAAGAAATTCTCAAAAAAGAAATTCAAGCAGCAAAGAACAGTTATTTAAAAGACACGGTGGGCCTTGAAAAAGAAGTAGATCCGGTAAAAGTAGAGAAGGAAGAGGAAGGCGAAAAAGAATAAGTAATAAAAAGGAAGCTATTATGAACCAGAGATTAAAACTGATAACAGAATGCAGTTACGACGTTGTTCTTGAGGAAGACGCTAAGGACAAAAGTCTATATGTAGTCGGGATCTTCTCTTCAGCCGAAAAGAAGAATGCTAATGGTAGAATTTACAAGAAACCTATTTTAGAAAGAGAAGTTACTAAACTCCAAGAGGCTTATCTAAAAAAGGGCATTCCTCTATGGGGAGAGCTCGGCCATCCATCAAACCCAGAACCCAATCTAGACAAAGTTGCTATTAGAACAATGCAACTTGAATGGAAGGGGGATGATTTATATGGTAAGGCTAAAATTCTAGATACCCCAAACGGACAGATAGCTAAGACTCTTTTAAAAGAGGGGCCCATAGGTATTAGCTCTAGAGGTCTAGGCTCGGTCAATGAGTCTGGAGTTGTAAATGACGAATATAAACTCATCCTTTGGGATCTAGTTTCGAGTCCATCAAATAACCCATCTTGGGTTAATGGTATTTATGAAGGTACTACATTTGCTACTTATGATTCTGAAGATAAAGTCGAGCCTAATGTAGAAGAACTTAAAGAAGAGTATTTCAAGTTCTTAATGAATCAGCTTTCTCGACTAGATGAGGGCAACGGTTCTGTAATAGTTCGTGGATTAGCCAAAACTATTGATACTTTTGATACTTATTTTCCTTTAAAGACTATGGAAAAAGTAATGAAAGAATCGGGGGATAAGATAAAATATTCTGAGTTAGTAGCTACAAGAGCTCTATTAGAACAGGCTTACGGTAAACTTATTAAAATCGTAGGAAGGTAGAAATGTCTAAAGATCTCGTAAAAAGAATAGATTTACTTTTGGCTGAAAACTTAACTGCAACTTTAGCTAAAACTGCTGCGGTTGTTGCTACTCCAGTTCTTCTTAAATTCGTTGTTAGCTTAATCACTAAACTTGTAGGAAAACTAACAAATACAGAAGATAGTAAAAACTATTATCGAGACCTAAGAGACAAAATAGATTTTGCTCTAAAATCTAAAGGCTTTGCTTTCGATAGAGTTATAAAAAGCGATCCTGATAACCCCGGACATGGAGATACTGTGGTATTTAAAAGTGCCCAAACTCCATTAGATATTAAAGTACATTTTGACAATTATAATCCAGTCAGGATAACAATAACCAAAGGTACAGAGATTCATTCTATAGACCTACCTTCATATAGAAAAAGAAATAAGAACGCGGTTTATACCGGCATAAAATTCTTATAAGGCCATAAATTCATGGAACTAAAAGAGTATTTTTCAGATAAAACATTAAATGAGGATTCTGCAGCAGCTTTATATGTATCTATGCTTAATAGTGTAGACACAGCCCTTCAAGTAATAGAGGCCATAATAGAAGAAAGTGAAGAAGCTAGAAATCTTAAACGACTGATAGGCGCTCAAACAAAACTTAAATCCGCCTACTCAGATCTTAAAATGCTTCCACTAGAGGTGTTAAAAAATATCGCGGTAAAGGGATTTCAGTCAGTAGGAAATAATATCAAGAAAACTTTTGGGGGATAGAATGAATACAAAACTACTAAATAGAATAGAATTGCTTTTAGGCGAAGCTTGGTCTGAGGCCGCTAGAAAAGCTAGCGCCGATTCTAGAAAAAAACGGGGGCCTGTTGGTAATGTTGTATATAAGATAGAAAAGAAGATAAAATCTTTAATTCATAAGTAATTTGTAACAAAAATGCAAATTTGTATAAATACTCTATAGGAATTACAACTCAATAGGAGGGCAATAATATATGAACATAGATGAAAAACTGAGAAAATATCTCGGTACTGACATCGAACCTCTAAACGAACAAATGTCTGATGATGAACTTGTCAATAACATGGTAGAATTTTTACTAGAACTTGACGACGAAAATTTATCAGATGAAATGGTTGTTCGTTTACATGATATTCTCAACGAACTTGATTCTGGTGATGAGGGTGACGAAGAGGATACCGAAAATGAGGACGAGGGTGAAGTCAGCGAAGTGCGTCTGTTAAAAAAGACTAACGCTAAAAATCGTAGAAAGTCTAAGATGTATTATCGTAAAAATAAAGCTAAGATCAAAGCTAGAATAAGAAAGCTAAAACCTAAAATTGCTCGTATGGAAAAAATGGGTAAAGGTCTTTCTGGTAAAAAACTTGGTCTTACCAAACAGCGCTAAGAAGGAGAAGATAAATGTTTGATGAAATTTTAAAAATGCTAAAAGCCGAGTCTTTGAACGAAGACCAGCAAGCTGCTATAACTGAAAAGCTTAATGATATTGTTGACCTAAAAGTTCAGGAAAAAGTAAACGAGGCCCTTGAAGTTGAAAAGGAAAAACTTTTAGAGCACTATGAAGAAAAATTTGAAGACTATAAGAAAGATATCACCTCTAAGTTTTCTAATTTCGTAGATGACATCTTAGAAGAAGAGATGATTATTCCCGAGAATATTATGGAGTATGCTCGCAAAGGCGAACTATACTCCGACCTAATTGACCAGTTTAAAGTACGTATTGGTATTGATGAAGGCGTGCTCGACGACGAAGCCAGAGAGCTTCTGAATGAAGCTAGAGACGAAATTCTTAAGTTAAATGAAGACGTTAACGGCCTAATGGAAGAAAAGTTTGTATTAGAATCTGATGCTCAAGATCTGGCAGCTGAACTATATAAAGTAAGAAAAACTGATGGACTAACTACTCCCGCTCGCAAACGAGTTATGGGTCTGTTAGAAGGCGTAACAAACGTAAAAGAAATCGATCGTAAATTTGATCTTATTGTAGAAAATAAACTACATGAGGCCGAAGATGCAAAGTCTAATGACTGTGTATGTCCTGAATGTGGTTATGAAGGAAAATCGGATAAAGCCTGCAACATAACCATGTGTCCTGAATGCGACTCAAAGAAAATGAAAAACGCAGAAGTATCTGAGGGCAAGGGCAAAATAACTGTAGAAGATAAACCTAAAAAAGATTTAATCAAAGAAGAAAAGTCTCCATTTGAAACCTACCGCTCAAGTATGGTAGAAAGATGGAAAGAAATTCTCAAAAGTTAAGGAGAGAACTTAATGAACATTAAAGAAACCGTTAAAAAGTGGGAAGAAATTCTTAACGAAGGCAATCCCATTAAATCCCAGAAAGTTAAAAATGCTACTGCCATTATGCTGGAAAACCAGGAAAAATGGATGACCACACAATTAAACGAATCTGGTTCCAACATTGAAGCTACTTTTAATCGCAGTGGTTCTTATTCCACCAATGGCGATTTTTATCAAATCGCTATTCCTATGGTACGTAGAACCTTTCCTGAATTGGTTGCCCATGATCTAGTTGGCGTACAACCAATGACCGGCCCCGTAGGCCTAGCTTTTGCACTGCGCTATCGTGCTGGCCAGACTTATAATTCCGTGGCCCATGGTCAGGAAATCGGCTATAACACAGTAGATAAGGATTACACCTATTCTGCTACTACTTCAGCTCAGGAAGCTCTTGGTTCTAAGGCTGGTTCTGGCGTAGGAAGTGATTATGGTATTGGTATCGGTACTGGGTCTCATATCAAAGAAGTCAACATGACTCTTGAAAAGGCCCAAGTAGAAGCCAAGACTCGTAAGCTTCGTGCTCGTTGGTCTCAGGAAGTAGCACAAGATCTTAAAGCCATGCACGGTCTAGATCTTGAAGGTGAAATGATGGATATTCTGAGTTATGAAATTACTCAGGAAATCGATCGTGAACTTATCGCGGCTATTCATACCTCAGCCACTGCTTCTGCTACTACAAGCTCTGGTTGGAATTACCTAACTGCTGATGGCAGATGGGATGGAGAACGTTATCGTTCCTTGTTCAATATGCTTATCCGTAGGTCTAATGACATTGCCATTACTACTCGTAGAGGGGCTGGTAATTGGGTCGTCTGTCATCCTACTGTTTGCGCCATTTTCGAAGCAACTTCCGCCTTTACTATTTGGCCCGTTGCCGGTGACGTAAATACTGCCCCCACTGGGGTCGCAAGACTTGGTACTCTAGACGGTAGAATCTCTGTTTATCGTGATACATTTGCTGATGAAGTCGGCTTCTTGGTAGGTTACAAGGGTCCTTCCGCATATGACACTGGTATTATCTATCTGCCTTATATTTCTCTAATGGCAAGTAGAGCTACTTTCGAAGATTCCTTCAATCCTACTATCGGGCTTATGTCGAGATATGGGATCCATGAACATATCTTTGGCTCAGCGCTCTATTACAGATGGGTTAAGGTCGATAACTTTACCGATTAGCGTTTAATATTAACTAGTTACAAGCACCCTAAGCCTCTAAGTGAGTTAAGAAAAGTTCACCTGGAGGCTTTTTCTTTGTTCATATTCCTTAGTTTACATTTTCCATAGATATGTTATAAATAGACTATAAGGAGGTACATAACATGTTACTTAGAACTGAAGACGGTACACCATTAGAAAAATTGACCAGAGGTAGTGGTAAGAAGGTCTGGTTTACTTGTGAACATTGTGAAATTGAGGTTTTACAAGTATATAAAAATTATATTAAACAAGGTGATTTGAAACTTTGTAGAACTTGCAGAAATAAACGCTCAGCCAATTTACCTGAGACCAAAGCTAAACATTCAGCTAATAGCAAGAAAAATTGGCAAAATCCTGAATATAGAGAAAAAACTGGTAAGTCCTTATCAAAAGCTAGGAAAGCTGCTTGGGATAAAATACCTGTAGAAGAACGTGTTGTCCATAATACTGTAACCTATGAAAAATTAAAACTACTCGTAGAGCAAACCGGATCTATTCTCTTGGATAATGAATATGACGGAATATCTTTTAATGTTAAATGTCCTAATGGTCATTCATATGAAACTAATATACATAAATTTAATACAAGGAAAGAACCCTGTTCTAAATGTAGAACTAGGGTCCATAGTCCAGAAAGCATCAAAAAAATGTCTGAATCTAAAATGGGGCATGAAGTAACCACAGAAACTAGAGCAAAAATAAGTAAAACTAGGATTGAAAGAGGGTGTCTTAGAGGCGATTAAAGAATATAGATTGCTAAGATAGGGGATTATAGAATTCAATAGGTATTTTGTTTATTTCCGCTCTTTTTTCCATGCTTCTTAAGATGTCATTATGTTCTTTTACTGGAAGTGATTTTATAAAATTTTCTGCTTTATTTAAGCCTGAACTACAAAAATCTCCAAAAGACAAAGATAGTGGGTGGATAAAGCCACATTCATACTCATTAGACATATCCTCTGGTTCAACACCAGTATAATCACCAAATAAGAGACTTAAAATATCTTTTGTTGGCTGAATAAAATATGGAATTTCAATAACCTTAAAACCTAAAGACTCAAAAATAGTAATTCTTTCAGAGTCTTTAAATACTTGAAATCCTTTAGTATAATGCTGACTCCCCTGAAATTCTACAATTAATCTTTCTTCTTTTATCAAATAATCAGGTCTTAGTTTTATCTCTTTACTTAATAGCCGATCGTATATTATGGTGCTATGTGGAAATAGAACTTGAAGTATATTACCGAGTTTCTTTTCTGTTAAATAAGGTTCTGACCCTTTTTCAATATTCATTAATATCTTATCTTGTTCTTTTCCTATTTTATCTATGGTAAAGGCTGTCATTTTTCTCCCCTTTACTATTTAATTATTTTTGGTATCATTTCAAATGCATCCGGCGGTATGACCAATCCACCGTATCCGTATAAATTTTCTATATATGCTAAATTTTCAAATGAGAAGGCTTCTGCCTCCATCTCCTCTTTAGAATACCAATATACTAAATCTTCATCTATTCCCAACTTAAGCATATCATCGCATTCCTGTTGGCAATTAACATACCTTTCATGTTGCCAATCATATAATGATATGGATCTATCACTTTCCAAATAAGTTTCTATGCATGTACGCATATGGTAAAATTCATGAAGAAACATTTGGAGTAAACTCTTTAAACCGTCCTTATACCGGTATTTATCAGTCTTCAATTTCTTAGTAGATAAACAGATATAAGTTAAGTCATCACCAACTACATCAAAGTATCCATTGTGTTTAAGTTTCTCTGCGTCCTTAGTTCCAATTTCAATATAGATTTCTGGGAGGTCTTCATGATCAAAGTGTTTTAATTTCTGCCAACAGAAATACAATATCGTTTCAAATAACTGGTCAGGATCATATTTTATATGCTTTGAAGGTTTGATTTCTATGTATAATTTGTGTTCCATCTTAACGTACTCTTTCAAGAACTAATCTATAGATTAGTCCGTTAATACGCGGTAGAGCTAATCCTTTTGGCACTGATAGGTTTATTAAACTTCCATATTTTTCATAGTTATATAGTGATATACCTTTGCCGTTTGATGTAAAATTAGGTATTCCTTCGCCAAGTACATATCTATCTTTAAATTTTTTTCCGCCGCCTTCTTTAGAATAATCCCAATCTACGCCCATTTTAAAACTCCTTAAATTGTTTAGTAACTAATTTATAAATCCTGTCACTTCTTCTGTGTAAATCTGACAGCCGTTCAGGCTTTAAAATAGACAACCCAATAGGACACCATCTTCCATCAAAAGTATGGTCTCTACAGACCTTAGGTTTTTTGGAATAGATTGAACACAAAAATAATCCAGGTTCTACTTCCTTAACATATGGACAAGGATTTCCAAACGGAGAGATTTCATTACAACAGCTTCCGCAGGATAGGCATTCACTCATTTCGAATTTTCCTTATCTACCACCATTATAATGGTTTGTAAAATCTAGGATCATTATGGCTAGTCCTAATAAAAATAAACCCCCTAATAAATAAAGCACAGTCACTTCCCCATCTCCTTGACTAGTTTCTTGAGGGCGGAGCGTTCAAACCGTGGCTTTATTTGATCACTCAATGATTGGGCCTCAGCCCCACAAAACGGACACTTATCATCCATCACTCACCCTCCTTTTTATTTCGATGCCAACCCAAAAAATAAGCATAGGTAGGCTAATAATAAGAATAAATTACCGATTGGGGCACTTTTAGATGTCTTCATTCCTGCTAAAAATATCCCAAAAAATAAGACTGACCCAGCAAGAAGAGCAGCATTTAGGGTTGGAAGCATTACTTCCCTCCTTCAAGAACCGCCTTAACTTCGGGGCGGTTGAGGATTTGTGTAGCTATTCTTGCATACCTTGAAACTTTAGTTTCTCCATTAGCAACCGTTACTATTTCACAACATTTATGATTTGCCACTTTATCAAGAACCGCTCCCATCTCCCGCACCAGACCCTGGAGAGTGGCTAGTTCTTTTATTTGGCCTATCAGGTCACAAAGGCTTGCCTGTTTAGCCGCATTTTCTCCATTCAAAATAACGTCAATTTCTCTGGTTAACCGCCTTTTATCATCTAAAACTTCTTTGAGGGCGGCGAGTTCGGTTGATAACTTGTTATTGTTCCATGCCATAACATTTGCATCGAATACACCGCAGTCACACTTAGGGCATATACCTGGCCCGCCATAACTGGCTGTATATTCCGCTGCACCGCAAATTCTACAGGGTTCCATCACTTCCCTCCTTCCAACGCCGCCCACGCTGCGGTTAGGATTGCTTTGGCGGGGGTGTTGGCTTGTCCTGAAATGATGTCAAACTTTGTAGCAGCTTTCCTGTTCATCATTCTATCTCCTCTACACATATTTTATTGTTATAGGAACTGTTCCCTCTAATTTACCGTTACAAGTTTTACAAGCCGGAAATCCACCTTCTGTATCCCAAGCGTGAGGACATTGATATGTTTGTTCCGCCAGTTTAAGATCTATTCGTTTAACCATGGTCCCGCCATAACAATAATAATTAAATACAGGGTCTTTTCTCATCAACATTTAACCCCCAAATAGATAGTCAAGGATATTACAAGAGCAACACAACATATCCTCCATTTAAGCAAGGAATATTCTAAAGCAACTACTTTGTTATCTAATTTACCTAATTCTGTTAGAGGAAATAAAGTCCATGGTTTTCCACATTAAACAGAATTTCGCAATCACAAAGACCGCCGTGTTCATTGAAATATTCTAATGAACCTTTAATGTTTATTTCCGGAAAATATTCTGCAAGAATTTTAATAGCTAGCGGCCTACTCATACTACTATCGCATTTCCATGTAATTTTGCCATTTTCATCCTCTTTAAAATCACAGCCTTCTGGGCCTTCTAGAATGGCGCAAAATTCATCCCAATTTTCATTTTCAGGTGTCATTAACATAATTTGTTTCTCCTTAATTATTTTTACTTTCGCTCTGTAGCCCACTTAGCTCCACAGTCATCACATTGGAAAACAATGAATTTGCTAGTTTCGGCTTTAGATATTCGCCTTTCTTTACAATTTGGACAAGTCATTTTCATTTCCACACCGTAGTTAAAGGTTCAGGTATTTCTTGTCCCAAGTCTAAAGTAGCTTCAATACAATCGTAAGCAGCTCCATGAAGAGCAATCCAGGTTTCCTCTAATCCATCTCCTTCAGCTACGCAACCTGGAAACTCCCTAACATAGCTAGTATAGTTTCCATTATCATATACAAAACAAAATGAATAAGGTAACTTAAGATATTCCCAAGGGGTCATAAATTTTTCTCCGCCTTTTTCACAATATAATTTTGGCAAACATAAAAAATACCTCCAGCGAATAAAAAGATAGAACTCTCAAACGCGCACAACCACGTAAGAGCTTTATGACAATATATTGCACCGAGCACAGTTCCTATGAAAATTATTAAATTAAAAAACACTATCCAAAAACTCCACCACATAATAGTTTTAACAGTATCTAAAGACATCAATTAACCCCCTTATTCTATAGGTTCTACTTTTACCATGTACTCATCGGTGATAATCATTTCCGACAGAATATCTGGGTTTTCATAAAATTGTTCTTGATCAATTTTTGCCATTTCTGCAGGAACATCTGTGCCATAGTATTTAGGATTTGCATCAAACTCAAAAGTTATAGTCACCTTAAGTTTTACCTTTTTCATGATTTATACCTCCTCATATAGGTTACTTTACCATGTTGATAAACACAATCAGTTCCATTAAAATACCATCTCCAAGCAGCCCCATCCTCTCCTACCATTTGAATGTTGCTTCCAGATTTAACATACGGGGCAATTGCTTGGAATAAAACTTTATCATCTCCGGCCTTTTCTCCCATAAACTCTATTCCGCATATTCCAAGCACATCTTCCTTAATTATCCACCGCCAACACTCAAAAATTTCTTTAAGATTGCCGAGGTTAACATAATTCATATCAACAAAACCAAACCATTTGGAAATGGTTCTGCCGCCCTGGTAAGATCCGCCTCCCATTTTAGAAGTATCATTGGCTGTAGCTTTAATGGCTTCAATAACTTTATTATAATTTCTTTTGGGGATATAAAATTGAGCATCTTTTTGATCCATACAGTAACCCATGACTATACCTCCAAGGTTTTAATTTATTATAACATGCTTAGAAGATTTCTGAAACCGCTAATACCCAAAAAACTCACACCCAACAAAATTATATATGTCCTCCCATGAATCAACAAATACACACAAATCAAATAAATTACTTTTTTGGGAGATTCGATTTTTATTCCAATTTTGTTTAAAGATTATGGGAACTACGCCATGATTAGCTAAATTTACAATGTTTTGAAATCTATCCTCAATGAAATATTTTAGACCCAACGCTCTGGATAATGGACCTTTTTCTTTAGAATAAAAGAGTCTAATTTTTTCAAAAGTCTTTTTATCTAAGTTAGATTCTAGATATACAGATACCGGAGTTAGGTCTACTCTATTAGTGATGATTATAATTTCTAGGTTTGATTTTCCATACCACCTAAGAAAATCTAAGGCCCCAGGATATGGAGGAATTTTAAATGTGTTGTCCATATTTACTAAGGAGTCTATTACATGAATAATGTCTTTGTCTGATAACTGCGGAAAACCTTTTTGGATGTCGTAGAGACATATTTCTTCAGGTAACACTAATCTATTAAGTGTCTGCGATAATATATCACAGAGAACCAAAGCTGAGTTTACAAGCACTGCGTCAAAATCGAATCCAATTTTCATATTTCACCAGAAGTTAACATATCATAAAGTTCCATAGGAGATACCTTAAATATACATGTAGAAGAAGTAACTCTACCAAAGAATTCATCTTTTGTAATTTTCTCGTCATACCAAGAATAATCATAGTTATGCCGATCCCATCCATCAGGGTCCATAACATAAATTAAATGTTCAAATTGTTTTTGCCATTCCTCAGAAGATTTAAGTTCTCGGCTATTAATTTATTTCTCCCAACTTGCTGGAGCAGATTCTTTGTAACTAAAAATATAAAAGAAATAAATTAATGAGACTATAGGACATAGTATCCAGATCATTTGTCCTCTCTTACCCTAACAAAGATAGGTTCTCTTAGTGAACCATCATCTGTAACATTTTTGAATTTGACTTCTATCATAGAAGGTATATTAAGTAGATCAACTCTTTCTTGGTCATCATACCCAGAGCCTACCCGTACTTCTACACCATTTCTGTCGCAAATAAGAGCCCCAAGTAAATTCTTATACTTACCAGTGCCATATTCAAAACGTAAGACTGGTAAATCTTCAGTGTAAGTTAATTTCAGTTTACACCAATGATTAGATCTTTTCATCTCATAGGGGCCATTAAAGGTTTTAATTACTAAACCTTCTTCACCTTCTCCTGCAACTTTATCAAGAAGATCATAAATTTCTTTTTTAGATTTGAAGTTTCTAAAGTGGTGAACCAAACATACAGGAGGATGATCTGGATTAGTATCGAGTTCAAAATGCTTAGTTAATAGTTCGTATCTAGCATAAAACGGTAAATCATTAACAATATCAAAGATTCTGAATTCAAAAAGATCTTTTTGGACTCCAGTATGTCTACTAAATTGTGTTAGTACTTTTTGAAAGTTTTTGTCTTTAGTAACGACTTCTCCATCAAGAATAACATAATCGTCTTGATTATCATAGACTTTCTTTGCAAATTCGATAAAAACTTCGTCAAAGACATCAAAATTAATAAACTCTTTCCCGTTACGAGATAAGTATTTTACATTTTGTCTAAGTTTATCTACGATGGCCCAAGTTCTTACACCATCTTGTTTTATAGATCCAACTACATTATCATAAGACCCTGCTAACTTCATGAATTTATCAAAATCTTTACCACAAAGCATTGTCTCGTGTTTAGGAATTTCTGGTATAAACTTCCTAAATAAAGTTGTTCCAGCTCCACAGCGCAAATCACTCTTGAGAATTCTATTTACCACAGATACTGTTTCTGGATCAATAGACGCTATTCTAGATAGTCCATTGCGATCTTGATTATTTGCTCCACGTTGCTCAGATAAGCGCCTTAACACACTGAAAATATCTGCAGGAGACCCAGATGGGTTATATGCAGTATACGTAACTTCAGAGATTTTATATTTTAAAAATGGATTATATGTAAAATAAACCACTTCTTTAAAGTACGGAGTATTCAGATATTTTTGAATTAAAATTTGTTTAGCGTTTGTGGAAGGTTCCGCGGCAATTTCCTCTAAAGCAAAATAAACATTTTTTAAAGACATTATCGGTTCCTCCAAAGAATTCTAGTTTATTTCTTGTCTGGAAGATTTGCCAACATCACTTCAACAACAAGAGCGGCAATTTCCTCATAGTGAATTACAACTTCGCTAAACCCGTACGCATGACCTTGTTCCCAAGCGTATGCAAAAATCTTATCTTTTCCTTTGAGTTTAGAGGTATCATACTCTTTTTCAAGGTCATCAATAAAAAGGTCTAGAAGACGAGAAGTCTCCTGATTATATTCTTTGTACGCTTCTGGATCTTTTTTCCTAGATACAAATGGAAGCTTATTATCATATTTACCTTCTCGGATATTGTCACTCATATAACTCATAATAGCCTCCAAAGAGTTTTAGTTTATTATAACATGTTTAGATAATTTCTGAAACTAAAATTGATACCCAAGTTCTTTTAATAATTTGTCTATTTCTAGAAAATATTTAAAAATCTTCCAAGGTTTTTCTAATTCATCCCATCCTACGTATTCATATTCTCCAGAATACTTATCAAGTCTTAAAATTTCGTATCTCTCAATTTTAGTATCTGGATTATTTTCATCCCATAATTTACCATACGCGGCAATTTGAATCTGATACTCTATACTAATAGACTTAGATGTTTTAAGATCTAATATAGTATTTTTTGAATTAATTACCGCAGGAATATCAATAGTTCCCCCAAATCCATACTCTTCTGAAGTCAATTTTATTTCTGTTCCTAGCAACTTATCAATTTTATGATATTCTTTCCACTTCTCCCAAGCGGAATAGGCAATTAAAGCATGTTTAATATGGTCCTTAGATTTCTTAGGATATACTTTTAATGGTAGTCCTAAAAGGTCTAATTCTACCATTTCATGAGCTATTGTACCAATTTCTGTGGCTATTCTGGACTCTTTTTCAAAATCTAGAGAATAATCTCTCATTAAGTCTCTAGCCCACTTAGCTAAATAAGGTTTATTAATATATCTCCCTATTAAAGTTGTGACTGAGGGAAGCTGAGAGCCTTTTGAACTATAGTAGGCCATTAGGCACTTTTTCTATATACTGTTCTAAATTATAATTGTCAAGTCTTGTAATAAACCGAGGCAAATTAACCCCATAAACGTGATATAATTCATCATCTATTTTCATTGCATAATATTCATCGTAACGCTCATCTTGTTCTATTAATAAAAACCCTTCTACAATTTCCTTATCCAATTTTACTTTTCCAATATATCCAGCCATTTTAATCTCCTAAGTTCTCAATGCTTTAATAACTTTAGCTACACCCCAACAAACACTTGAAAGACAAATACCTAGTCCTATAAGTATTTGTGCTAAACTATCAAATAGCCCTACTGGAGGATTGTTTATTGTAATTCCTCCAAATCCTTTTGTTATTGGCGACATAGTGGAATTAAAAGTGTTTTGAACATAATAGTATCCTATCACAATAATTATAATTAAAGGAACAGCTATGAGAAGAATTCCTTTAATTATGTTCTTAGTCTTCTGATTCATACCATATTGACTCCCATGAGAATATGTATCTTTCCCATTTATCTGACCATTTACACAAAATACCTAAAGCCTCACATAAAATCGGAATTTCGTCATTTACTTCTCCCTTATGTTCAGATAAAGCTAGTCCTAACAAAGCATTTTGAACTTTTTTAATATCCATATGTCATCCCCGTATAGGCATTAATCAAAACTAAAAATAGACTTTTATCCCACCACCATGACCCATCATCTATTCTTACAGAAACTCCATCATCAAGACCATTGCTCTTATGAAAATAAATTTCTACACTTCTAGTTTCTCTGATCTTATCAATTAATAGAAAAGCTTGCCCATTATAAATATTATCTGGTTGCCATCTTGTATATTGTCCCCTAGTAAGATACCCACCCCATGGGGCCTTAACAATTTCCCCATTTTTTGTTCTCCAATATTCGTAGGGTTCTAGTTCTTTATTGGAGTAAAAAGTGCCATCTTCATGTCTCCAGCCTATAGTATATCCAATACCTAGTTCTTCATTTTCTTTAACATCATAATATCTTCCTTCCGGTAATTGTTTTGGAGGAACCCATTCCATAATTTCTATAGCGCAAAAATCTCTAAGTTTCTGCATTTGTCATCTCCTCCTCTACTTCATTAAAAATAATTCTTACACATTCTATACACATTCCAGGTCCATCGCCTGGACCTTCACCATAACTCTCATTAGGGCTTAATGGAGCTCCACAGAATTTACAAAATACATTATCCCAATATCTACGAGCTATGTACCCATTTTTGTCCCACATCATATCACATTCCGGCTCATATTTCATTTAATAACTCCTCTATTCATTACTATAACATTTTAGACATGTAAATCTATTAAGTCCATAATACCAAGATTTAATAATACCTTCCAACCATATAGTGTCTCTACACTTCGTACACCTACGCGGCAAAAACGCAAATATTAGTTTGTTAGGAAATTTTCCTGAAGATTTTTTACTTGGGAATCTCATTAATATTCTCCTTTAACTAGGCTCATCACATATATCTTTATCCGGCCAAACCAAATCATTAGGATAAGCTTTTTTATGGTTCTGAGCACATATTTCGCATGGAATTTCCCAAAACCCCCACTCATCAAGTTCACCTCTACCAAACGTTAAAGTTACTTCATCGATTGAGGTAGATACATAACATATGTTTCCACATGATTGAATTTTACCCAGTTTCATTTGTTAACTCCTTCAAAACAAGAATTTTTTACTTTGAAATCCTGACGCTGAAAAATGGCCCCCACCCCCACGCCTCTTAGCTATTTCTCCGCAATTCACATCTGGCTTTGTAGAATAAAGACCATAGGTCCAAACTTTATTTTTCGTGTATATAAAACTAACCATAATATCATGTTTATCTTCATTATATACTGAATCAAACAAAGGTGAACCACTATCCCCATTACAAACGATAGCTCTTAAGCCTTCAAACTCTGCTTCAAAGGCGTTTGCTGCCCTTTTAGCATTTTGAGTTTTTTCCCACTCAATAACAAGTTCTCCGTCTTCGATGATTAGGGCATAGGAGTCTTTATGCCCAGCAAAAAGATATTTCCAATAATGTGAATCTGGTGCCAAATTTAATAGTCTCATACCATACTGAAACGGTAAAGTTAATTCGTTACTATGATCCCAAACATCATACCTTCCAAGATAATAAACAGGAAGTGGAAGTTCTTGATATGGAAAACAATATTGCCAAGCTAACTCGCAACCAGCTTTTGATGTGTCTAAAATACCTTCAGGCTCCCAATTCAAAGCTTTAATATTATTAATGGCGGTGATGTGGTGATCGAGAATAATCACTCGGTTTAATATAGTCAACTCACTCATTATGGATACCGGTTGTGTGGTTATATCTACAAAAAAAATAGTTTCATTTTTAAAATTTCTAGAGAAGATTTTTTCATCGTAATCATCTCCATAATTTAAAGGAATAAGTTCCACCCATGGATATTTGTGTTTTATAATGGCCGCTGAACATATCCCATCCAAGTCTTCATGAAAATAGCATATCACTTTTTTTTCTTCTCCTTAATATCTTAAAAGCTTAGTTTCTATCAAATATCCGTCTTTTTTCTGTACGGAAACATAAATAAAATCCTTGTTTGCCGGTTGTTCAGCTAATAGTACATATCCTCCATCCTTAAACTTTATTTTTTGATCCTTTATGAAACTTATATCTTTTAATTCTTTACCTATCTCTTTTAACAAATAATTAAAGGCTGATCCCAAATCCGAACCAGTGTATGTAGGCCATTTAATTTCCTCATATTTGATAGGAGTCCCATCAACAAATATTGATAGTTGACTGTCATTCCATTCACCTACATTACAAACTATTTGTTTTTCTAGTCCTAATAATATTGAATTATTCAAACCCAAAACTTTGGATGTATGAAACGATTCTTCATCCCTCAGATATATATTTGCATAAACGCAATTATCTTGATATATTCCTCCAATATTACCACATGAACAATATATTATTTTATTTTTAGGGGCCGGTATAGGAATAATTTCTCCGCATTTTTCACAAAATAATAATTTCATAAACTACCATCCCTCCCAAAAACCTTATCATTAATATCTTTTATAATGTCTATCTGCCTTTTGGCTGCATCAACAGCATAAGAAACCTTTTCTTCATTGGCGAACTCATCTCTAGGATACTCTCCATAACTTCCCTCAACGTGATATAAATCCATCCGTTTAACCTCTCAGCTAAGTGCTCTGGTCATCCACCATTGAGCTAATAGAGAATGAATTACAATTTGATTTTTTGCGTATTCTTTGTCTTCCATAGTGATCCTCCAAAAATTATTTTACAAGTCCGGTTTTCATAATACTTTCCCATAAAAAATAAAAATCTTCTTCACTAGCAGAATAAGTTTTTACTATTTGGGAAATCTCTTCATATTGAAGATCTCGGATTTTGATGTGTCTCTTTTTGGCTGTATCGTTCAACGCAACAAATATTTTATTTATTTTATGGTTCATTTTATCTCTCCTCTGAAATTATTTGACCACATAACAGACATCTCTTAATAAGTTTCTTTTTCAGTCTAGCTTTTTTAAACCTTTTAAGCATTTGCATTCTTTTTTGCCATTTTTCCATATTAACGATCCTTAATTTTATATGAACATACCCAACCCATTCTTGAAGCGCCTAAATTTACCTCGGATCGCCTTGCTGCTGAGATTATAGATAATATGTCTCCAGTTTTAAGTCCTCGAAAGTTTGCATATCCAAAAATACTCTTTTCCTTTTTCCAAACTTCTTTCGCTTTTTCTGTTAAGACAATATCCTTAGGTACATCTTTTGGGTCATATTCCAATACTATTTTCCAAGAACCTGGTTTGCTTTGACCTCGGCTCCAATTGGAAAATCTGTAGTTGGGAATGACCACTTTATTCATGATTACCGTTCTCCTTTATACTTCAACCAAACTTCAACTACAGGTTCAAATTCTAAGTCCATAGTATCACACCCAATAGAATCAAGAAGATAACATCGAGCACAACGAGGAAGTATAATATTTTTTGCTCCGGTTTTTGAATTATATGTTTTATCCCACCCACCATAAGCATTATTTCTATTAATATCGTCACAGGAAGTCCTTCCGTGAAATGGTGCGATTTTGTCAACATATTTTTTGGTGATTAACATAATACCTCCTCTAAATTAGATCCACTCTACGAAAACAATATTGAAGGGTTTCAAGTTCATCCCAGTCCCAATTACCGTTCATTTGGAGGGCTTGATAACGAATGAAATTAATTACCGCTTTTTTGGTTGCCATCCTTCTTTCTTTATGGAGAGCCAGTCCATCAAACGGCCGCAAAGATTCCCAAAGATCTGCTTCATCTTTGTAAACCGAGCCTTTTTCGGCTTCTTTAACAAGTTCTATAAATTGTTTTCGGTTCACGGCAACCTCCAAAGTTTTAGTTTATAATACATTAACCTAAATTCTGAAACTAAATAACCTAATAAAGGTTATCAATCTCGACAAACCCTACAGCCGCAACCACATACGCTTTATCTCCATGTATAAGGACATCTCCACAAGAAGTAGACCTTTGTTTAATAAGACAAGAACTTACTTCTTCATTATATTCCCATGCGCAATCAATATGGTTCGTTTTTTCAAAAGCCGCATTAAGATCGTCCGTATCGACTGTTGCCACCCATTTTAAATCTACGATTTCAGGTTTAACTTCAGTACCCCATTTCCATGAAGGAATATTAAGGAAATTTTTATTATGATAAACTTTAATCACCCTTTTACCTCCAAAGTTTTAGTTTATTATAACATACCTAAGAGGTTTCTGAAACAGGTTTTTCATAATCAAAAAAGTCTTTTAGTAATTCCTCAATATGAAATCCGGCATCCCATTGGCCCCCTTGGTATCCTTGAGCCCATGCACCATCTATTCCGTAAATCATTGGTCTATTAGATTTTAGTTCTTTTGCAAGATTTTCTAAAGTGGCCTTTAGTAACTGTATATTGGGACTAGACATGTACTATCTCCTTTATTCAGAGTCGTCAAACTCAAAGAAATCATTCATTTTAAACAGAAGTTCTTGAGACAGTTTCCCTTGCCCATATGACCCAATTTCAAGATGAATAGAAACCAGAAGATCATAAGCCTCTCTCAATTTTTTAATCTCCTCTATATTTTTATCCAAAGACGGAAACGGATTAAAAATGTCCATTTTACCTCCTTATACTATAGAACCTAGTCTAATACGTCGATTACGTTCAGACCTAGAAGGCTCAGAAACTTTTATTTCGGCCTTCTTTTCGTAGTCCCACACAGAGTAAAATACTTTACGAACAGACTTGCCATTCCCTGCAGAACCTTTTGCCTTTTTAGCCATTTTTCTTACCTCCTATGATTTAATTAAAGATTTATAATGCTTAATAAACTCTTGTAAATTATGGCGGTTCTCTTTATAGTTAGCATATAAATTCTTTAGTGTTTCTGCTTTTCTCTGTATTTCTTTCTTTAACCATTCGATTGGGGGTTTATCTATTTTTTCCCATTCAATATAATGGTAGCCATCGCCATAAATCATTTCGTCGAAATAATCTATTAATCCCTCAATATCATTTTCAGTTTCATACTCGGCGTAGTGAGGTCTCCCGGCCATTGCACTACTATCTCTCCATATTTTTAACCACATTTTTCTTTCTCCTTATTTTCTTTATGGTGTTGCTTGATGTGCCACTCCACACATTTTTTACAGTAGCCCAGAGAATTGATCCAATGTACCCCTTCTCCGCACCAATCGCAAATTTCAAAAGGCTCCTTATCCATCAGAGTTTCCTCCTAGAATTTATTTTTGCATTGCTGCAATGTGGGTTATTTGATATACGGCCATTTCAATTATGCCGTGTAAATGTTTTATTGCCGCCTCCTTAGCTTCCACTAAGGTTTCAAATTCCCCGGAAATATCCTCATAGATCGTAGTAAGTACACCCTCATATTCCACATCATATCTCATAGGCAATTTCTGGTTCATATTTCTCTACCTCCTTATCATAGAAGAAGTTTATAATTTTTAATGGTATCTTCTATAGCAATTTTGGCTCTGCGATAATTTTTGTATAAATTTTTAGATTTTTTAGCGTATTCTTTAATTTCCTTTTCAAGCCATTCCTTTGGAGGTTTATCAATTTGTTCCCATAGAATATCATAATAACCTTCATCCCAATACTCTTCTTCCTCCCAATACTCTATTAGATTTTTAATATCTTCATTTTTTTCAAATTCAAAATAAACAGGTTCTCCAGGACCACTGTTATATGATTTCCACATCTTTACCCATTTACTCATGTTTTCCTTTCCTCCAAGCTTTTAGTTTATTATATCATACTCATCAAGCCCCTGAAACTAATTTTTTGATAAAATCTGAAATTTTTTAATAAATACTTATATACAAACGACGACTACTAACGACGAACATTCTAGTACGAATTACCGACCTTTAGACCCAAAACAAAATTTTAAATATGTGTTGTCTATACCATATAACCCAAACAAGAGTGAGCTGAACGATCCTTCGGTTCACCGACAAAGGAGATTTGAACAATGCCAGAACTAGTAGATTTAATTTCACCGCAAATTTCTATAACTGAGGAAGATCAAACTCAGTATAACGAAGAAGTAACTGGGCCTGCTGGTGCCATTATTCTCAGGAATACATGGAGAGGTAGAGAAAACGACACAATTTTAGTAATAAATGAAACAGACTTAGTAACTAAGTTTGGAACCCCGACCACATATGCTCCGTGTTACTGTGATATGTTTTCGGCTATAGGATTTTTAAAGAGTTCTAATAATCTTTATTGTACAAGAGTTATGCCAACTTCTTCAACTTTCTCTGGGACAAAAGCAACTGTAGGAACATCGGCTACCTTTAGCGAAATGACCTCAGCAACAGCCTATACATTGGGTACTGGTGTTGGGGCTATTTCTGATCCGGATGCTTTTGCTGATGAAGTAGCTTGTCCTGATCCTTATGTAATGTATATTATCGCTGCATATAGAGGCTACTCTGGTAATTATCTAAGAGTTGCTGTGTGTGATAAAACTAATTATGATTTAATTCGCCAAAAACTTCACGCATCTTGGGATACTTATGCTGCTATTCGTAGTGTAGATTCTCAACTAGAATCTACTAAGGAATTCTTAGTTATAGTCCAAGAATGTCTACAAAGTTCTGACACTACTGTAGAAAGTAATTGGGCCTTTGTAGAAGCTTTTAATGTGTCTACAGATGAAACAAAGGTTGATGACCTTTCTCAAGCAATGTATGTAGAAAGTAAGATTAATGAAAATTCTGATTATATTAGAGTTACTCTCAATCCTACTTATAAGAACCAGGCTCTTGCTAATTTTGCAACCTCTTCTTGGCAAGTTCTTGGGGGCGGAACAAATACTGATAATGTAGGCGCAGGCATTGATGGGAACGAAGCTCCTTCTACTACAGTAATGGATGCCGCAATTAACCTCTACGCTAATGCAGAAGATAACACCATCAATGTATTTATTGATGGTGATAAACCTAATGCATCTAAGCTCACAATGATGCAGGTATGTAATACTCGTAAAGATTGTATGTTCATTCCAGACTGTCTAAGTGCCAGTGTAATCAATAATGTCGGAAATGAAGCCGACGATTTGGTAACTTGGAGTGTAGGTCTTTATGCAGCCTACTCAGACTTTAATTCTAGTTACGCTGCAGCTTATGGTACATGGATAGATATTAAAGATAAGTATGCTAATCGTTATCGTTGGGTTCCGTTCTCTGGTTATGCAGCCGGCGTATATGTTAAGTGTGTTGATGCAGGCGGATTAGCCCCAGCAGGTTTGAACAGAGCTAAATTAGACGGCATTCGTAGACTAGCATGGAATCCTTCTTTAGCTGAAAGAGACGAAATTTATAAGCATAATGTTAACAGCGTTGTAAGTCTAGCTGGGCAAGGTAAATATATTTGGACTCAGAAAACCATGTTACAAAAAGAGTCTATTTTCGGGTATGTACATGGTAGACTAACTTTTCTAATTCTTGAAAAGAAAGTGTCTGACGTTTCTAAGTATTATTTACAGGAACCTAATACCGCGATTAAGCGTCAACAGTTCCTTAGTGACGTAACCCCAATTTTTGCGGACGCTAAAGGTAAGGGTCTCATTGAAGATTACAAGCTTGTTTGCGATGATAGCAATAACACAGCAGAAACTATTGCAAAGGGAGAACTAAGAGGAGACTTTTACGTTAAACCCGTTTACGCTATCACCTACATTCGCTTGCACTTTGTGGGCACGAAAACCGGGACTAGTTTCGCAGAAGTCTAAACAATAACAACTACTTGGGAGCTGAGTTAAGGCTCAGCTCCGCATCTTGAAGGAGATATATTATGGCAAATACACCTAATGCTAATGAGCTTAACATTGACGCTTTTAAAAGTAATTTTGAAACTGGGGCAAGAGCTTATCTATTTTATTTTGAACCTAACTTTCCTGCCGAAATTTCTTTGGTTCCGAACGCAAGGTTCTTGGTAAAGACTGCTAACCTACCGTCCAGCACAATTGATGAGAACATAACTCAGTGGCAAGGTTTCGATTATAAGACAGCAGGAAAGAGGACTTATAATAATCTAACGTGTACATTTAATGTAGACGTAAATGCTTATATTAGAAAAGCATTTTTAGCTTGGCAGGATTTTATTTTAAATCCTAAGACAAATAAACACGCAATGCCTAGTGAATATTTTAGAGAACAAAGTCTCTATTTATTAAATCCGAAGACTTTTACTACTTCTCTAGTATATAATCTTCAATTTGCATGGCCGTCAGAAGTTGGCGATCTGCAATTGGATATGAGTCAGACCACTGATTTTGCTACCTTTGATGTTACTTTCAGCTATACATACTTCACTTATGTGTAAATAGTTTACAATATTAAGTAGTATGATATAATTTTTATGTTAGAATAGACTAAGGAGAAATAGATTGTGTCATTAGAAAATGTCCAAAAGTATTTAAATTGTTATGAGTTTTCTGAAACTTTACCTGGATCTGGAAAGAAAGTTAAAATAAAACCGTTTAACACTTTTCAACTTAAAAGGCTTTTGTCCTACGGTACTGGGGATGATGATTCAGAAACGGCTTTAGATGATCTAATTGTTGGATCTGTTGTAGATGAAGGTTTTAACATTGACGAGTTATACCTAGAAGATCGGTTCTTTTTACTTGTAGCTATAAGACGGAGAACTAAAGGCAATCTTTACAAATTTGTATATAATTGTCCCAAGTGTTCTTCACAAACAATGCAAAGTATCGATCTTAGTAAGTTACATACAAAAAAGCTAGGAAAATATGATACTTCTGTAAAATTAGATGATAATATTGCGGTTGAATTGCAAATTTTAACTCGTGGAGTTCAGAAGGTTGCAGCAACCAAAGTAAATAAAGATCTTGAATATCAACAGAGAATGATTGATCAGGCCTTATGGTCGCACGCGCTATGTATTAAAAAGATAGTAACCCCAGATGGAGAATCAGTACCAACTGCTGAAGATGCATATGAATTCGTTAATATGATTCCCGAAGGACTTTATGAAAAGATTAGAGATTGGTTCGATAATCTTAATTTTGGAGTTGAATTTAAGTATAAGATGAAGTGCGATGGGTGCAAATCTGAGGAAGAGATCAACATATCTTTAGAAAGTTTTTTATTCTAAAATCTATCGTTACGGAAGGTGCAACGATAGAGGCATTGGTAGAAGAACAATATTATTTGAGTAAATACGCCGGAATTTCACTAACCGAAAGTGCAATGCTGAGCGACTTTGAAAGAGAGGCTTTTCTAAATCTCGTAATCAAACAGCTTAAAGAGGAAATACAAGCACAAAGTAACATAAAAACAGCTCAATAATTTTCCTCCGCTTCCTTTAAAAGGAACGGATCTTCGGGTCTTAAGGAGATATTGTATAAATATCCTTAAGACCTTTTTATTTTTGGAGTTATAACTAAAATGCCAATTGTCGACGCAGTGAAAAATCGAAACCTTCTTGTTCCAGTTCGGGTTTCAAATAAGGCCGCTGACGCAGTAAATGTAAAGATCGCAGCCGGATCTTTACCTGCTACAATTTCGTCTAAAGATCTACTAAAACTACAAAACGCTATTTCTGGTAGTCAAAAAGTCTATTATACCAAAAAAATAAAGCAAGAGAGATCCTTTCTAAAATATCTAGGTGTTACTCTTGTTGGTGCTGTTGCTACTGGTATCGGGGTTTATGTAGGTAGATCTTTATACAAAAAAATGGTTAGTAAAACTATAGGAAAAGTAAAAAGCGACGTTTTTGGTACAGCTAGAGTGGCTATGTATAATGTGTTCGGTAAAGCTTTAGAGTTTATTAAAACTAAGTTTGCTTCAATGATAGAATTGGTTAAGAATGATTTTCATGAAATTTTAGGAGATAAGTTAGGAGCTGTGTGGGATGCAGCCAAGGGACTTTTTGGTTGGGTTAAAAAGATTTTTAGTTGGTGGATAAAGTTTTTTCTAATAAGATTCGCCGCTAGAACAGTTTTAACCAAATACGGAGGATTTAGTAGAGAACAGGCAGTTGCTATGACTAGGCCGATAAAATTTTTCATGAGTAAGTTCTTTAGATTTCCTCTATATTTTAAACTATTTGGAAAGTTTTTAGGTTATATAAAAGATGTTGTTATGGTTTCTGGGTTTCTTAGTAAAAATTTTAAATCTAAAGTTTTAGATAAAATAGACCTCTTTAAAGAAAAGTTCTTAGGTATTGTCAACTCTGAAAGATTTCAAAAAATTAAAGCCCTTTTCGAAAAACTTGGAGAATCAAAATTAGCAAAAACGATTTCAGAATACGCTAGCAAACTTAAGGGAGGTTTAAAGGCCCTAGCTGAGACTTTTGGTAAAGGTAACAAGTCTCTTAAAGATAAGATATTTAGTTTTGTAAAGTCTATGAAGGACTCTATTTTAGCTAAGTATACCTCCATAAGAGATGAAGCTAGATTACATAATCAATTAAAAAAGATTAAAAAACGTGAGGCTAAAGATAGAGAAGCCCAACAAGCCAAAAACGAAAGAAATGCTAGAACAAAAGCAACATTAAAGGCTAAGTTCAAAAAAGGAATTTTTGGTAATCAGGTTGGTTCTGTTGGCGCCCAGCCTCCAGGAGAAGACGGAGGAATCGACTTTGGTGATATAGCGGCTCTTATTGGTTCATATTTAGGTTTAGACTATTTAAAAGGTAAAATCGGTTCAATTGCAAAAGGAGGTTTAAATCTCGGTAAAAAGTTATTTACTACTAGAGGTGGAAGCGCTCTATTAAGTGGTGGACTTGCTGCAGCTCAGGGACAAGGTGTTGGTGGTACTGCAGGAGCAGTTGGCGGTTCTTTTGCTGGGCAAGGCGCGGGGGCTCTCATTGGCGGCGGTCTTGGTTTTTTACTAGGCGGCCCTGCTGGGGCTGCTGCCGGGGTTTTTGCTGGAGAAATGATTGGTGGCTTTATAGGTGGCTGGATCGGTAAAAACGTTGGAGATATGATTGAAGAAGATATAAAAAAGGGCGAATCTCCTTCAGCCGGAAGTGCAGAAAATGCAATGTATGAGGCCATAGTCAAAGCCAATTTGGTTCAGACCAAAGACCTAAACAAATTCGATGATAAAAATAGAGACAAGTATTTAGGTATTGGAAGTGATGTTGTAGGATGGTTAAATGAGATATGGAAGGGAGTATTAGGAAAAGTAACTAATACTTTGGGCGGCGGTAATTCTCCGCAAACAGTAGGTGCTATAAGCGGGGGTAGTGGAATTGTAGGTGGGATTGGAACACCATCTATCCCTGCAAATGCATCAGATATAATAAGAAACCCAGCATATGCACCATTTATAGATCAGGCTATTAAAGCTACAGGTAGAACTGATATAACCCCAGCAGATATAGCTAGACTAATTCAAACAGAATCAAATTGGAACCCTAGTGTAACTTCTCCAAAAGGTGCAATGGGTCTTATGCAACTTATGCCCGGTACAGCGGGTAATATAAACGCATATGACCCGGAACAAAATATTAACAAAGGAGTTAGTTATTATGCTGGGCTATTGAAGAAATATGGAGGAGATAAAGAAAAAGCACTGGCTGCTTATAATTGGGGAGAGGGTAAATTAGATAGAGCTTTAGGTGGAGCAAATGCCCCTATGGATAGAAGTAAACTCCCAATGGAAACAAAAAAGTTTTTAATGGAAACATACGGAGGTCCTAGTGTTAAATCTACAGGACCTCAACTAGGTACTGATCCTCTAACCGCAATGTTTAATGGAATACAATATGCTTCTAAAAACTTTGGTTATGAATATGGCGGTGGACATGGAGTAGATCCTAACGTAACGAAGAAAATAGACTGCACTGGTTTAGTAAATTATGGGTATAGAACTTTACTAGATTCTATGGCGGGTCAGCTATCTCCTGAACAAATGGCCAAATATAAAGACCTAACAACCGGGGGTTCTGCTGAACTTCTTAGAAAAAACGCTGGAACTCTTTTAAAATCTGGGCAGTATGGAGCATCAGACATTAAGCCTGGGGACTCTATTGTGGGCCTAGGACATGGAGCTATTGCATATTATGATCCTACTACTGGAAAAACCCTTATGGCAGAAACGTCTTACAACCCAGACTATGGTTCCGGGCATACAGTAAAAAGTGGTATATCTACAGAAGAGTATATACGTAAGGCACAACAGAATAACATGGCTAAAATATCTCCATTAACTGGATTAACGACAACTTCTCAAATTGCAGATCTGGAACGACAAAAAGGATTAAATACAGCACAAATACAAGCAACTAATACTGCAGCTTTACAGGCCACCGCTCAAGCCGCTTCAAATTTACCCGGAGAAATGAGTAAAAATGCTACCCAAACAAATAACATCATTTCTCAAACAATGAGTTCCGGCGGTAAACAGCAGGGGCAACAAGTTAATGCATTTGAGATTGATGATATGTATGTTCTGGGAACTATGGGATTAGCATTATCAATTCTTAATCCATAAGGAAAAACAATGGCAGAATATCAATTTCCAGATTTTGGTCCTTGGGCAAGTAATCCACAAGATTGCCTTTGGATAAAAATATCAGCATGTAAGTACGAAGGACAAACTTCAAATATAAGAAGCTCCGACGCCCAAGTAAGAGTGGGCGCAACAGAAGGGGTATTTAAATTTTTAGCACCCAACGATATCCAATTAAATTTAGATCATAGTTGGGAAAACTATGAGAATATTACTTCCAGAATGGCAAATGTAATATCTAACTGGATGATTCCATGGCAAGATCTTAAAAATGCTGCTGGAAATTTTTCTCCATGGGCAGATGTAAAAAATCTACTTAGTGGTAACTGGGATAGTAAAAAAACGGGGATGGATACCTTATCCGGCAAACTTAGTAGTATGTTGTCAGGGGATGTTATAAATTACAGAGTTGATGCCCCTTTAGTTTATAAAGGAACTCAAAATTTGGAATATAATTTTAATTTTGAGCTAGCGGTATATCAAGCCTCTGATTATGAAAAAATAGAAAATGCAATAATAGATTTAATGAAATTTTCTAGCCCTAAAAAAATAGTGAATAATGTTTTATCTATAACTCCACCACACATCTTTAAAATAGAATCCATCCCTAAGGGGATTATTAAATTACAATATGCAGCGCTAAAGACTGTTCAGCCGGAACTTTCCTACCCGTTTGTTAAAGGTAAACCTACTTCATGTAAATTACAACTAACATTTCAAGATATAACTCCATTGTTTGATAGTACTTTTGAAACTGGAAGTTCTGTTACTGTGACATCAGACGCTGCTCCTAGGGCAATGTAAGAGATAAACTATGCCTATAGAAAAATCAGACAAAGACTTTTATACATTAACTAATCACTATCTTAGTAATACTAGTGAATTAAATTTGTTCAATATTCTTTATGATACTGAATCCAAAGAGTATTTTTTGAACCTCTTTCGAAACTATATCATTAACGAAAAAGCTAATAAAAATGTACTTTATTTTCTTAATCATGATATTGATGATACTGATTTTCCAGATACTATAAGCATGAAGTATTATAACAGCCCGTATTTATGGTGGGTTATTTGTTTGTTCAATGATATATTGAATCCATTTGAGGATCTACTTCCAGGAAATACTCTAAAAATACTTAAACCAAATTTTCTTTACCAATTGTTAGCAGAGATCAACGCCATTGCTAACAAATAAAATAGGATCTAAATAATGTCAGAGCAGGGAATATTTACCCTTATCATTCAATTAGGTGCTTTAAAAACTGTTATGATCGATAATAAAGATATTTTTGATTGTTACTTTAGCGAAGATATTTATAGTGTCTGTTGTTTCGGTAAATTAACTCTAACTGATAAATATGGTCTAAAAGAGATGGGTCCGTTAACTGGGGCAGAAAAGATTCTAATAGCTTTTGGTAAAACTTCAGTTCAACAAAGAGAATTTTCATTACTAAGAATTGGTAAGATTTCTTCTACTACTGGGTTCAAACAAGGACAGGCTTCTGTCATAGAACTTTATTTCACTGATTCCTATTATAAAAATTTGACAAGTTTAAAATTCTCTAAGGCCTGGGGTTCTAAAGTAAAAGCTTCAACTGTTATTTCCGATATTGTAAAGAATATGTTGCAAGTGACTTCCACAGACATTAACATAGAGACATCCGATACTTATTTAGAAGATTTTTGTATGCCATACTGGACTCCAATGGAAACAATAAGATGGATTTCTAATAGGTCTAAAGGTACTAAGGGCAAATGTAACTATGGATATTTGTTTTTCTCTAATGGAAAAAAGTATATAAATTTTGTCACCATAGATAGTTTGTTTAATAGCTCTGACATAGATTCTGATACTTATGTATTGGAAACTACCCAAATAAACAATGATAATAGGGTTTTGTCTTGGCAGCAAAATGGAGTAGATAATCAAGGAATGAAAGAGTTTGGAGGCGGAGCTCTACTAGGCTTTGACACAAAAACCAAAACAATGATCGGAATAGAACCTGATGAAAGTTTTGTTTATGCAACAGCTGTTAAAGAAATCAGCAGTCTAGGAAGTAATTCTTTGTTTACAAATAATAATGATAGTTTACAATATAGTCAATATGTCTACGATTTGACTGGAGAAAGTGACAAAACTGTATTGAAAAATTTGTTTTACAACAACTTTATAAGGCGTTATGCATTACAAAATTGCGTGAAGCTGGTTGTTTCCGGTCATAACAAACGATATGCTGGGCAGAAGATCAATATTCAGTGGCCTTCTATGACAGCAACTCAGCTTTATTCTAGTATGGACTCCGGTTCATATTTAGTAAAGTCTGTGTTGCATCGTTTTACTCCTCTCCAGACTCCGTACTTTATTCAGACACTCACTTGTATTCGTAATGCATATGGCAGAATTCAAGGTAGTGGTACCATTGCTTTGAATTCTATAACAGACATTTTTAAGAGTGTATTTGCATGAGTCGCATCTCGGTTAAAAATCTATTACCTTCTTCTGGCCGGTTTGATGGTGTGTATAGGGGGGTTGTCGAAGATAACAACGATCCCGAGAAACGAGGCAGATGTAAAGTACGAATTTATGGAATTCATACCCAAGTAAAGACTATTTCTGAAACTGAGGGTATTCCTACTGCTAATTTACCTTGGGCGGAACCATGTCTTTCAATATTTGAGGGAGCAGTTTCTGGGTTTGGAATGTTTTCTGTGCCACTTCAGGGCAGCCATTTATACATTTTTTTTGAGAATGGGGCCCTGACTCAGCCTCGCTACTTTGCTTCAGCTCCAGGTATTCCAAAATTAAAAGCTAATCCTAAAGACGGTTTTAACGACCCATCTGGTAATTATCCATTATCTTCTATGTTAGGAGAGTCTGACTGGAATAGGTTAGCTAGAGATAATTCTACAGGAACTGTTGTTGAAACTAGAAAAGCTAGAAAATTAGAAAATGTTCCAGATGGAGAGAGTGGAACATGGTCAGAAAAAGATCCATATTATTATTTAAATTCTACCAAATATCCTAATGATACCATATTAGCAACACATGCAGGATTTGTAATAGAACTTGATAATACTCCTTCTGGAGAAAGGTTTCATTTATATCATCCATCAAATTCTTATATAGAAATATCTCCTACTGGAGATATGGTAATTAGAAATAACGCTGATAGATACAATCTCATTATAGGTAAATCCTACGAATATATCGGGGGTGAATCATATAGATACATAACCGGAAAGGAAAATGAGGTTATCGGCGGAACCAAGAGAATAACTATTACAGATGCTGAAACAAAAATAGTTCAAGGAAAACAAATTAGTTATGGAATTGGTGGACAAACTTTAGCTGCAGGGTCTACACAAAACATTTCAGCAAAAGCTAGTCAAAATGTAGGAGTCTGGGGGGCACAATCATTTTCAGGTAAAGGATCAGTATCTCATTCTTGCCTCGGTTTTTTGTCTTCTTTTACTGCTGGGTTTAGAAGTAGTAGTGCATATGGCCCGGCTGCAAAAAATTCTATGGGACCGAATCAAAGTGGAGGAACTCCAACATTATTAGGTAAAAAACCAATTACCGAAGCTCTAAATAAAACAAACTCGGCTCTAGCCGGTATTCAAGAGTCAATAAATAAAGCTATGCAGCCTATAATGGAGGCTATGCAGAAATTCCAAGAAACAATCGCGGCTTATGTTCAAGACGCAATAGGTTGGGCAAATGAAGTTCTAAAACCGGTTACAGAAATTGTTATGCAAGTGGATGAAATAGCTACATATATTAAAACTGAAATGGCGGCGGCTAGACAACTATTTCAAACTATTACTACAGCCCCCCAGCTTTTAATCGGAACTATTGCTAATTACGCAAGTACTATTATGAATTTTCCTGGTCAAGTAGGTATGAATATTCTTAATCAGGTTAGCGGAATTCCGGCTAATCTTAATTTACTAAGAAGCTTGATGTCTATATATTCTAGTGCTAATGAGATTTATACTTCCGGAATGACCTTTACAACAGAATTCACCCCAACCATAAAGGATCAATTACAACAGTTTCAGAGTTTATACGACTTAGCTTTTGATTATTCGGCTTATACTGCATTAGGAGACATAGATCTCTATCCAAGATCAGGGATTTTTGGTATAGGAAGCTTTTTAGAAGGCGGAGAGGCTTATTTTGGGCTCGGCGGAGATAATATAAATGATCAATATTTTTATACTCTCCCGGCTTCAGCCTATACTTCTATGGCAACAATAGCTGGTTCCGGCGGGCTTGTAACTGAATTAAATGAAAAACAGAGTTTTGTTACTTTGGCTCTATCTTCTTCTTTTGTGGACGGAAACGGCGATTTTCAAATGAACGATTTAATAGATTATATGTATGAACAATTAGCCCCAGTAATTAAAGCAAAAGTCTGGGCTAGAGCAACAATGAACGAATTTGAAGATGGTTTCGGTGTCATAGATTACGATTCTTGGGTAACAGTTGGAGGCCTTATCGAGACCCCTCTGTGTTCCGGGGTCGGGTATCTTACTGCAGATCAACAAGAAAATGTTTCAACAACCCTTTTATCATTACCTGAAATGGATCACGGTTTAAGAGTTATTCTTTGGGCATACCCAACTTCTATGATGAAAGATTTATACGATGGTGGAATAATAACAGAAGAACAATATAGATTTTTTCAGACCACTATATCTAGTAGTTTGAGAACTATTCTTGAAGCAGCACCGGCTTCTATGATGAAAGATTTATATGATGGCGGAACAATAACTGAACCACAATATGAAGTGTTTAGGTTACCTGGTGAAAGTGATATAGACTTTAATACTAGAATGGAAACCACCGACGCTTCTACTGCTTTATCAGAAGCTGACACAAGTTTTGACGCGATAATGGCTGCTACTTCTGCTTTACAAATATTAACTGCTTATGTTTCTTCAATTATAAAAATTGATATAAATATTCTATATATAAAGCTCGACGAATATATAACAGAGGTTATAAGAAGAATAAAAGATAGTCTTAAAGAAATGTTTAGGCTTTTAGTAGAATATGAAACTCAGGTGCGAGAAATAGTAAAATATTTAACCGTGGAAAATGCCGAGTGGGAAGGGAAATTCGACGATTGGGAAGATTTGGATAATTTATAATGGCTTACGCTTACCAAGACATAGATTTAGAGCTCAGTAGACAGAGAGACGGGGATATAAAGACCCTCGGTGATATAGAAGCGGTCAAAGCTTCTATGATGAATATTGCCAAGACAATGCAGGGCTCTCGCAGGATGCTTCCAGACTTTGCTTATGGAGTAGTATATCTTTTACATGAATTAATGTCTGAAGATACTGCTAGGCGCCTTGGTGAAGCTATTTTGGATGCCTTAAATACCTGGGAAGACAGAATCGACATATTGAACGTCAATGTACATATGGCCATGGAACAAGCTACTTATAATATTACGGTTTTATATAGTCTCAAATCTATAGGATCCATTGGAGAAACCCTAACTTTGAATTTTATTTTGAAAAGGTTGTAAACATATGACATCATCCGTACTAATGCCAAATTTTGTAGACATGGATTTTAGCACAATTAAGGCAAAAATCCAAGAACAATTAGAATTAAGTTCTACATTTAATAATATAAACTACTCCGGCGGGAACATTACCGTTTTAGTTGAACTTATTTCTTATCTTGCGGAATTAAACACATTCTATCTTAATAAAATAGCTAAAAACTGTTATATAGATTCTGCTGATATTTACGAAAACGTTTCTCGACTTGCTCAATTAGTTGGGTATTATCCAAAAGGATATGTTTCGGCAAGAACTACATTAAAACTTACAATTCTTGATAATGTGATTCCTAATTCTACAATAAGAATATATCCGTGGACAGACGTTTGGACTTCTCCTCCAACTGAAGAGGATGCATATATTTCTGGTACTGAAGCCATATACTTCTCTACATCAGAATCAACAATATTAGTTTATCCTGATGACTTTACACTAAATGAAACTACTGAGTATTATGAGTATAGTGGAATTAATGTTTCTCAAGGTAGAGTAAAATCCTACCAATATTATGGTAGAGACCTTGTAGATAATAAAATTTATCTAAGTCCATTAACCTTTGGCTGCGACGATGATACTCTTGACGGTATTCCATCAATAAAATTAGAAGTAAATGGAACAGAATGGACAAGAATAGACGATTTTTATGAAGATCTTAGCGGACTTTATGCTGACGACGATAATGTTTACACTTTAAGATATGATAAATATGAAAATTACATTATAGAATTTTCTGAGGCAAGAAATATTCCTATTTCTACAGATCTTATAGAAGTTACCTTACTTGAAACTTTAGGAGAAGACGGTAATGTAGGGTCAGGGTGGATAACTCAAGCTAATAATGATCTAATTACTGTGACGACTTCAGCTGGAGTAGTTTATAACCTAGATACAGCTGATTTTAGTATTAATAATGAATCTGGTGCTATCGGCGGATCAAGTCCTGAAACAATAGACCAAATAAAAGAAAATACAAAGAATATAACACATGCTCAATATAGATGTGTAACTAAATCTGATTATACAGGATATTTAATTCAACATTCAACAATATTAGATGCTAATGTTTGGGGAGAACAAGAACAAAATCCTATAACAAACGGAGATGTAAGAAATTATAATAAAGTATATCTTAGTATAGTTCCAGAAGAACCATGGACTGATAAACTTATATATTACACAAATGATGACGGAATAAACATTGCGACTTCATACGACTCTGACTATATGACACTAATTTCTGAATATTTAGAACCTAGAAAAATGCTTTGCGCCTATGAAGAATTTGTTATTCCAGATTTTACGTACTTCAAATTTACTTTATCTATTAAAATAAGAAGTAACTATAGATTTATTGAAGTGCAAAAAGATCTGAAAGATAAATTAGAGTATTATTTTTTACCCACAAATCGGTCTTTTAATGAGAAAATTTCTTTTAACGAAATTGTTTATTTTCTTCTAGATCTTAATCAAAAGACGATAACAAATTCTTTTTCTAAAGTAGCAGGGATTTTAAATCTAAATATTAGAGAAATATCATTTTATGATAAAATAGGACAGATTTGGATTAATCCGTATAATTATGATTCAAGTTACTATCCTAAATATATTTATTACGATACTGCACATTGGGAAGAAAATCTACTTAAAGTTATTCAATTAGATCAAAATCAATTTCCATATTTAAGCGTTTCAGATTGTGTCATATTAGAGGAAACTTATTAACATGCCTAAATTTTCAGAGTTTCCAAAATTTATTCTAGCTGACTTTTTAGCAAAATTTTGTACTGTTGCTTTATCTGATACAGGATCAGTTCTTGTAGGACCAATGACAACTGTAATAGAAGAGAATTGGAGTTATTTCTACGGTATTGTTAAAATAGAAGATTTAGATGGGGTTGTTCAAAAAATAGAAATACCGTTTAAACCTTATGGAGTCTCTGAAGAAGACTATTATAATAACAATTTCTTCTATTTAGAAAGAATGAGTTCTATGGAAACTTCGGCAACCAGTGCTTTAGATATTCCGGCCGAAACAGATTTTTACTTATTAAGAAGAAAGGGCGGGGTAGTACAGGAATATGTTGATAACCTTGTAGAAAATGGAAGCAGTTTTACCAATACTATTGATATGACTTATTTTATAAATCCTTATAAAATTCACCAATATATCGGTAAAATATACCCCCAAAAAGAAGTTAATCAATATAGAATAGACTACTGGGGATATGATAGATATGCTTTAACATGTATTCCAGAACATAATCAAACTACAAAATTAAAAGAATTCTTTAAAATTACTTTTGATCAGGTATATAATGCTTTTTATAGTAGAGCAAAAACTATAAAAACTTTGATAGATGCTAAAGAAATACCTCTCGATTATCTTCCATATTTAGCAGAAATTTATAATTATCAAATAAATAAATCCTATTTTGAGTCATTATTCATTGATAAAGTTTCTGAAGAAACTAGAGCTAGAGAAAGAAGACTAAAAGAACTTGTAGCTAATATAATTAATTACCTAAAAAGAAAGGGGACCTATTCATCTCTATACATAACATTTAAAACTCTATTTTGGGCCACAGAAAATAATTTAAATGTATATGAAAGATGGCATCCAGATAGTGTTTTTGATTTATCTCATGACTATGATTTAGAACCGTATTTCATAGATTTCAATTATCTTAGCTACTATGATGCATTATCTGTTGGTTGTACAGGGGCAGAATATTATACCCTGGCCTCTGGTAAAGGGTTTAATGTTCCGTTAGATAATTGTTATATTCATAAACAGAATTATGCTTCTGATAGGTGGTATATTGCGCATTCCCTTGATGATAGGATTCCGGTTATTCAATGTTTTGATTCTTATATGAATCTTGTTAGTCCGTCTGAAGTTGCATGTATAGACTCTAGTTCTCTTTTATTAACATTTCATGAACTGGTTACAGGATTTGCTCTCATAACTAAGCCTCAGTATATGAATCCTTTGCTATCTATAAGTGAACTTCATTCTCATAATTTAAATCAAATTGCTCCATTAGTAGAAGGATATTACCCAACAACTTTTACATATAATACCACTACTCTTCCTATTTCTGGTATCTGTACATTTGAAACAGTAATGCCTAGTGGTATGAATGATATTTTAGTTGCTAATATAAGTAGCAATAATGGTACCCAAGTTGTTGCTCTATCAGGTGACTATTTCCATATTCAAGCCATAGACAAAATGGAATGGGAAATAGAACATAATTTAGATTCAAAAGCATTAATGGCTGACTTCTATTTAAGTATGGCTACGTCTGCATGGACCATAACCCATACTTTAAATTCCAAAAATTTAGTATATCAAATTTATTCTGAGGGCGAAGCCACAACAAATTGTTCTTCTTTATATAATATAACAAATGATGTTGTGAAAGTAAACTTTGCTAGCGAAGAAAATGGCAGAATTTTTCTATTAGAAGCCGATGAAACATTAACTTTGCCTTTATCCTCTGGTTGGATGTCCACTTATACTGTTAGTGGTGGAGACGTCCAATTACTTCAAGCATATGATACCGACTATAACGCGGTAAATGATCTAGACATTAGACCAATATATACTAATACCTTAGCCTTAAGTTCTACATATCCATTTGCTGGGTATTTAGAAGTGGCTATTCCAGATTATGTTGAAGCCTTCTTATATCGTTCAAATATTTGGAACATAAATCACAACCTTAATTCTTTGAATATTATTACAAACATTTATTCTGGAATAGACAATACTGTATTTCAATTAATGAACGAGTACTCTTCTTCTAACCTTTTTATTCAAGTATATGATTTAAATAGAAGACTGCTTAATACTATTTCAGCTAGCGCGTCAACAGATACTATTTCAGTTTCTTTATCCGCAGCAGAACAAATATTTATTAATACATATCAAATAGATCATGATCAATCAGTATTTACATATACTCAAACGATTCCAAGTGCTTGTTGGTGGGTAGAACACTATTTAGACAATTATGAGATTGTTGTTAGAGTTTATAGTGGTGGAATAGAGATTATTCCAGATGAATTACATTTGTATAATAAAAATTGGACAAATATATTATTTAATACCCCTACTTCTGGTGATGTTATCATCTATGTAGCAGAGCAAAGTTTCATTCCTACAGTAAAAGATAATACACCTGAGGTCGAAATAGTAGACGAGAATAATATCGTTGTTACATTTCCTACTTCGGCCATTGGGTATGTTGCCTGCGGAATAGCTGATTCTGTGTGTACTACTTTATTTCAAGGAAGCCCAGAGAATTTTCAAGCTGTGGATAAAGACAATGTCACAGCGTCTTTTGCCAGCTCTGCTTCAGGCATGGCCATTCTAAGAGAAGTAGGACAATTAACATATGCTGACGGTCTATTAATGAGTCCGCATTATAAGGCTGAAATAGACCTTAATTGTGAGCCTTTATGTGATAGAGATATTCTTAATAGAGATTACGCTTTAATGCTTTATGATCAGCTTGAAGTCTCTAGACCGGCTTCCAAATACTCTCATTACTCTTTATTGCTTTCTCCAATAACAGATTTTAGTGAAGAAACTATTAAAACATATGATGATATATACGGAAATGTTGCCGACTTCTATACATATTGTTGTGTAGATACTGAGTCTACTTCTGCCGGGTTCATTTACAGAAAATATGTTCCAACTTCTAAATGGAGCATATTTCATGGTCTAAATACAGAGAATGTTTTAGTACAATGTTATGATAATACCTATGAAATGGTATTTCCTCTTTCTGTAAAAATAATAGATACTAATAATGTTTCTATAGAATTTGATTCTCCATTTTCTGGTCTTTGTCTAATAGGAGCCGCCAAAGAAACCTTAACAAATACATATGAAGCTTCTGCTTCTTGGGGATTTACTCATTCTCAAGAAACTAGTGCAGTTCTCTCAGATTATTACTTCTATTTAGACAAAGAACAAATGTTGCCATCTAATGTTAGCATAACAGAAGTGGATCAAATGACTTCTACGTGGTATGTACCAACTTTAGGATATTGCCAAATTAGAAATAGTGACTATCTATATGTACAATCTGTTGCTTCTACAGAATGGATTATAACTCATACCCTGGATCATAAGGGAGTACTAGTTCAACTTTATGATGACGAACTAAAACAAATATTCCCAAAAACAATAACTTTGTTTCGAGATAAAAAACAGATTACTATTACTCTTGAAGAGCAAAAGTCAGGATACGCTTTTGTAACATGTCTAGGTGGACTATATACTAAAGAATATGTAATAGAATCTTTGTCAAACGGATATATCGAGATCGGAAACGGGGCTTCAACTGAAAACTATGATGCTATAGGAAATAATGCTCTGAAAAATACCTTAATAAGTTCGTATATTTACGATTTAATAATTACTGAAGACTCTAATAAATATTATATTAAGGGGTTTTTCAATGGTAATAAAGAGGAAACTACTATAACCGAAATGGGGCTTTTTAATGAGGATGATGAACTTATGTTCTATACGTATATCAAAAGTGAACTATATAAAGTATCCAATTTCGATATAACGAGCTTCTATAGAATCAATAAAAATTTATAAATAACTGCAGGTACACCTATGAAAACGAAGTTCTATAACTATTTGCTAAACTATCGAGGAGAGCCTGTTTCCGGGGCTATTATACATGTTTATGCGTATCCTCTGGCCGGAGGTTCAGCTACATACGCCAATATATACATAACACAAGCTGGGTCTCCTACAACCTCATATGCAACCCCAATAATTACTGATGCAAATGGATATTTTGAATTTTTTGTTGCTGATTTGGAAGAAGGTGGATCAACGTATGGTTATGAGTATCAAAGACTCTTTAAAATAACCTGGTCTGGGAGCGGAATAACCGCTGGAAATCTTGATAATTTGCAGCTTTTTGATGTTACAAGAAGAAGTGTAGATACTAATTCTACTAGTGAATATTATAGTAAGGTTGTAAATAACGCTCTAGCAAAGGGGTGGCAAGATCACAAAACCGATGTGTCTGTAGATGAACATACTCAATATCTAAAAACCAATGGTAGCAGATTATTAACAGGAAATTGGGACATTGGTCCAACATACTCAATATTAGCAGCCTTTATTCGTGGAAGAAGTGCAACAGATCTAAACATATCTAATTACAACAGTGTTAATGGTTTAACCATTCTTAATTCAACCGGGGCCGTTCAGATTCCTCTGGTTGACATTAATGGTGGTGCTATAGATGGAACCATTATAGGTGGAGCGGTTCCAGCTGCAGGAACTTTTACTACTTTAATAGCTACAACCGGAACTATAGCGACTCTAGCCTCTACGTTAGCTACTTTAACTACAGCTAATATAACAACTGGAACTATAGCGACTCTAGCCTCTACGTTAGCTACTTTAACTACAGCTAACATCACCACAGCTAACATTACTACGGCTAATATAACAAATTTAGGAACCGTAACTAATGGCACCATAACAAATTTAAATTCTATAAATGTAAATTTAGATGGCGGGTATATTGACAACATAATTATAGGACAAACAGTAGGGGCAGCTGGGTATTTTAGTATATTAAGATCTAGTACATCAATATTTACAGTAAATCTTGAAGCTACAAATATTTCTACAGGAACTTTTTACGCAGATACTAGTGTTAAAACTGGAACTCTAACTGTATCTGGAAATACTATTCTCGGAGATGTTATCGGCGATAGTGTAACGATAAATGCTGGAACTGTAAGTATTCCTAATAGTTTAAATTTTGATACTAATACCTTATTTATAGATTCAACAAATAATAGAGTTGTTGTAGGAAATTCTGCTGGTACAAGAAAATTCGAAATTGTAGATGCAGCTGGGCCACAATTAAGGTTATTATACAGCACTGGGATATATTCAGACCTCGAAACCACTTCTTTAGGAGACTTTCAAGTAAGCAGCCTTTCTACTTCTGGTATATTCGACCTTTCTTTAAGACCTAAATTTGCTACTACGTATTCTTTAGGAACGGGTGATTATAAGTGGACAACTACTTATACTAACACATTAGAAGCATCAGCAGCTAAATTAAGGGGAGATGGATGGTTAGTGTTGGGACAAAATACTACTCCTACCGCTCCATTGGATGTTATTGATGATAGTATAAGAATCAGAACTTCTAAAACTCCAGCAACTTCAGCCGCAGCAGGATATGCTGGACAAATATGCTGGGATGGGTCCTATGTCTATCTTTGTTTTGATACCAATAAATGGCGTAGGGTAAGCACAACAAACTTCTAAAAGGTGAACAATGGCAAATGCTAAATTTTATGTGAAAAATAAGGATCTATTAGAAGAATTAAAACTTTATAAAGAAAGCGGAAAGATGTCAGAGAATTTGGGTTCTATGATTTTTGATATTGCGACAAATTTAGGATGTAGTGGAAGATTTGCAGGTTACACATATAGAGAAGATATGGTTGCCGAGGCTTTGTTAACCTGTTGCAAATATTTGTATAATTTTAATACAGAAAAAACAACAAATGCTTTTGCGTATATAACTACAATATGTAGAAATGCTTTTCTTATGTATTTAAAGCAACAACATAAGCATGCCGGGATCAAAAAAGAGCTGTTTGATATGCCTGACTATGAAGACGCAGTAGAAAATGAACTATCTGCGATAGACTATACTAAATTAAAGTAAGGATTTTAAATGGCTGTGGGCGATCATATTAAAGTCTTACGAAAAGTAGCCAAGATACCGATATATTGGCATCATGGAATAGAAGTGCGTGGAGAAAAAGTTGTTCACTATGGAGATGCCCATGTATTAACTAAGAAGAACGGAATAGTTATAAAATCCACAATGGAAGAATTTCTTCGCGGTGGAAAGAAAGTCGTAGAAAATTCTCCAAATAGAGATTCTGTGTTTATGATCTTATCTAGGGTATACACAAGACTAAAAGAAAAAACGGAATATAACATAATTTTTAATAACTGTGAAAGCTTTGCTAAATGGGCAGAAACTGGAGAAGCTTCAAGCGGCCAAGTATCAAAAGCTACAAAAATAGGAATAGGGCTGGCTGGAATAGCTGCTGGGGTTTTATTAAGAAAAAAGCTCTGGGATGATAAGAATATTGTTAATAGAATAGATTTATTATTGAGGTAGAAGGTGGCCTTAAAAGTACACTACAACTTTAAGCAGGGAGGAGTAACACTTCAATCTGGGAATTTGTATAAATTTTCATATCAAGCTTTCGAACATGATCCTTCTCCCGTTATTTTGTATTTAAACAGTTTATCTGGGAGACATCCGACAACAGGAAGACAATGGAGATTCCACCAAGCTATAAATTTGAATTATCTGCCGCGCGGAACTAGAGCAAAGTTTGTAGAAACCTGGATGGCGGAAATGCTTAGAAATAAGGGGAATGTTAAGTTAACTTGGGACAGAGTAAAAACTCAATACCCCTATATGAAAGAAGTGATTCGGAGGTATTTTTATTCGCCTGTCTACTATATTCGTGGGCTTGAATATATTCCTCCAGATAAAGCTCAAGAAGAGGTTGTTAGGAGTTATTTCAAAGACTTTAACATGTTAACGCAGAGAAGAGTTGCTGCACACTTTAGGACTAATCAAATGAAGGGGATTAAAAGAAAATGACCACAAAGTCTTTATTTGATCTAGTTTCTAACATAAAGATTCAGGAAAACAGAATTAAAGAAATGGATGAAAGGAAAGAGGTCTATACTGAAGAAGACTACCAAATTCTTACGAATTTAATAGAAAATGATAGACCTGTGAGGGATAAAAAATTGAAGAGACTACAAGAATTTTTGATTGAAGGTGGACTACTATGAGTCTCGCGACAAAAAGCCACGGCCTTTACTTTGTGGGAAAACTTTGGATCCAGAACGTGCCTACTTTGCCTATATGGACTATAGATGATGTTGCTAGGGTAATATTCGTAGAGGATGAAGAGGTTGTGTATGTGGGCGGAACGATTGCGTTTGGCGACTGGGTGGCTATTGGGGCTAAATGGAAAGATAAAGGGGCCGGCACAGACCCTATTTCTGGTAATTCTTTCCTTGGAAGATTATATAGAGCTAAAATGGAAAATGGAAATCTAATTATGGAGTATACTGAATGAGCACACTAAATGTTAATATTTTAACTAGCGCAAGTAATGATAAAATAACTTTATCTAATAAAATTGAAATAAACGGAACAGATATGATAATTACTGGGGGAACTGGCTCTCCAGAAGGAATTATTGTGGCCGTTCCAGGCAGTTTATATCTTAGGTCGGATGGTGGGGCCAATACTTCGCTTTATGTAAAAGAGTCTGGAATTAGTAATACTGGGTGGGTTGCTAAATAGACTACAAAACCAATTCAACTTCTCCATCTCTAGTATGTAACAAGACTTTATCTCCCCAGAGTCTTGTTACATGTTTTATAGTCTCCATAGCATATTTAGTATCTAGATTATTTCCAAAATATTCATGCCTTAAAATTAATTCTTTTCTTCCTTCTATAACCTCTATTTTAGGGGTATAAGACAAAGCATAACTCATTAAAATCATTTGTTTAATCTCTTCTAGAGTATGTTCTGTTCTAACTAATCTAATTTCGTCCCTGGTCTCTATCTGCTGATAAATAAATAATTCCAACTCTTCTATTAAGTCTGTAGTTAAAAAATCTTGCATAAACAACCAATCATTATAAGATTCACATACATCTAAAACCTTTTTCCAACCCAAACCTAGATTCTTATTCCAACTCTTTTTTATTGTTATATTTTCGCAATTCTCCCATTCTTTTCCAAATTTGCCCTTATTCCATCTGTCTTCAATATCTTCTAACATCTTAGACCCTACTAGATAAGGATTAATGGAAAACATAGATTGAGCTTTTACTAGAGAATTACTTACCGCGTATTGACCGTGTTCTTCTTGGGTAAGCAATTTTAACTCAAAAAGTCTTTGCATAATCTTTTGGTGCACAAAGACGGAAAATCCCTCATTAATTGTTTTTGTCTTAATAACTGGGTGATAGTACATACCCTCTTCCCTAATAATTTCGAGTATATCCTTTTCCCAATCATCAAGGTTTCTAGAATTATCAATAATAAACCGTAGAATATCCTCCGTTGGCTCTACTGGAATTAGATTTTTAAGAGCTAGCCGCAATTGACTATTATACGCTTCTATATCAAGATTTCGGTCTCGGTCATTGGTGTTAATCAGATCTGAGAACTCATGAGAAAATGGTTGCATTTTCTTTTTATGGTGCTCATAAACTCGTTCTCTTTTCTGTTCTTCAGTCTCTTCGTCATAAGGATTAACATGTTGTTGTAAAGCCAGCCCAGCATCAATAATGGGTTCTACGTTTTCAATACCATATTTCTTTTCGTATTTACTAAACCTATCAGAGGCATTGGACATGAGTTCTATAATATCTCTTCTATGTTTAGAAAAGAATTTACTTTTGGTAAAGAAATGAACGTGTCCATAAACATGAGCAATGACCAAGGCCTGAACTGCTAAGGTATTCTTATTAAGAAGATATGCTCTTGGTGGAAGAGAATTAATAACAACTTCATAAGGAAGATCGGGGGTAATTTCATTATAGATTGTTTTAATTTTTTCATAGTTCTTTCCATAAGACCAATGAGATATTTGGGAAGGACCTCTACAAGCCATGATTTCGATCATCTTCTCTGCCGGAATACAATCGAACTCAATGTTAGGAAAAGTTAAGCCGAGCTCCTCAGAGGCGATTTGCTTAATTTTTTCTTCAATTTTAATAAGACGTTGAGTTTCTTGCAGTTTCATGATAGATCCTGGTGATGTAGATAACATCTAGAGTAGTCATCTGTTACTGAGTTCTCGATTTTCATAAGATTAATATCTGTAAATCTGTCCATTAATCTTAACACCTTGATAACATCTCTTATTTCTTTTTCTAAATTATCTCTATTTGAGGGTCCTATATCAGGAGGCCATTTGCTATCATATCCATGTCTAAGTATTTTACCTATTGCTTGTTGTACTTTACCTATTGCTTGTTGTACTTCTCCAAGTTCTTCGAGAAGCCACGCAAGCCTTTCTGCTTCAGAGTTTGATAACTCATTATGCGGACTAGAATTTTTAAGTTTATATAACATAAAGTCTTTACATAAGGTACCTTGATGTATTAATTTTTGTGTTCCATTTAATTCTATATGATATTGAGAATAACAACAAAAGACCACAAAATTATATCCATTATCAGTAGGATCGTCCTGAAATATCCTAGTCTCCCCACATAGTTCACATTTTTTCATCTTTAACTCTCACATATATTTACGTAAGTTATTCCTGCCATAAACCAAATAATTCCATGAATACCACTAGCAAAGAATGACCCAAATAAACAAAGACAAAAGAAGCCGAACCTGTACCAGTCAATAATCATAAATCACCTCTCTTTATTTAACAGTTTTTGAAGCATTTTACTTAAAAAATGACCGACGAATAAACCCCCTAATAACCCTAAAATAAATCCTATCATATATCACCTCTTTCCATATAGAGTAGCTTTGAGTGCTGGAAATACATCTTCTTTACTTCTTATTATACCTGCGACCATTCGTTTATCAACATTTTTATAGAACTCTTGATTTTTACCTATATCCAAAATTTTAAGATCAAATTCGTCTATAATGTCTGAGAGTAGTTCCCCATCATCAAATCCATAGAACCTAACTTCTGATGGATGAGTTTCATAGTACCCAAACAAACTTAGTCCGGAATCTATAAGATGATTTAAAGCCGCTATATCTTTTTTCACATCCCATGAGTCACCGTCACTGCAGTATAAACAAAAGGCGTTCCAGGCTTCTACAGGATACACAGTTTGCAATAAATGATTCGCCATTTCAAAAGCTGTATAACAATAAGTACCCCCGGATTCTCCTTTCTTAAAGAATTCATCCTCGTCCACAAGCTTCGCTGTTGTATCATGTGTTATAAACCTTATTTCCACATATTCATAACATTGTCTGACAAATTGTGTGAGCCAAAAAAATAAGGATCTCATTAAATACTTCTTTTCTTGTCCCATACTACCTGAAGAATCACACATTAAAATTACTACAGCCCTACTTTGAGGAATAAAATTCTCTTCTACCCTCCTAAATCTAAGATCCTCATCATTAATCATAGGATTCATTAAATTAGGGTCGATATACTTATCAATAGAGTTTGTTAAAATTATTTTTAAAGCCTTTTTAAGATCATGTTTAGCTTGGTAGTAGGCTCTTTTTGCATCATCTTCTGAACACTTCCCGGCTAACATAAGTTCTCGTATATCTGCAGCAAATCTTTTGATACTTTCTAGGATAGTTTTCTTTTTATGTAACTGAGAATGAATACCCTTTTTAGCTATAGAATCAAATTTAAATCCCGCAGAAACTAAATTCTCGATCTTTTCTTTGTCTTCTAGATTAGGTAAACCTAGTTCTTCAAACATAATTTCGAGAAGATATTCTAGAGACACATCTACTTCTATAATATCTTCTCCAGGTTGATTTCCAGCTTTACCTTCTTGATCTAGATTCTTTTTTGCTATCGTATCTCCAGGCTTTATTTTACCTTGGCCTGCTCCACCAATTTTCTTTCCTTTTTGGTTATGGTCGAAAATAAATCTCCATTCCTTAAGACCCTTTACCGGGATTCTTACAGTACGTTCGCCACGTTTAGTGATAATAGATTCATCAGCTAAAGTATCTCTAGCAGCATCACGTATAGCCTTATCTACTTTCTCATTATGGCGTTGGCGATCTTTTCTACACTTTTCAGAAAGATCCCAAGAATCATGGACAACTATCGACATATGTTTTACCTTACGATTCTTTCCGTAGTAAAGCTTCAACATACTGAAGCAAAGCGTAAGCACAATATTCGCAATAACCACGTTCCTTAAGAGTATCTAAAACTTCTTGCCTCTTCTTTACGATCTTTTTGTCTTGAGATTTAGCAGGATCACAAAGAGTTAAAGAAACCACGTTCTTAAGATCGTTCATTAACTTATGTTCAATAGCTTCTTTCAATGGAGTATATGTAGTGTAGTCAAACTTTTCTCCGCGTTCAAGACAAGAACTCTTCTGCACGAAAATAGCTTGTCTAAATTCTTTAACAGAGTTAATAGGAACTCCGATAGATTCTTCAATACTTCTCATTAGTTTTTCATCAGGATCAGAAAATTCTCCAAGAACATCGTCCTTTACTTTCTCTTTCTTGCAATACGCTAAAGCGTTCTTAAGATAATTAGCAAATAAGTTCTGGACTTGATCATCATAGGCAGAGATAAAAGCCAATTGAACTTCTTTTTTAGCTAAAGTTTTAAATTCGGCTAATACTGAATCCTTATCTGCGAGTAACAAAGCTTGGTAATTTGCCTTTTCTTCTGGAGTATATCCAATATGATGTTCAAAGTTGTGATTCAAACTACGAATAACATCCAAAGCATTGATACAAGTTTTGTCTTCTTTAGAAGCTAAGGCGATATTCAAAGCATTCATAATAAATCTCGGAGAAATACCGGTCATACCTTCGGCGTTTTCTCTGCCTTCTTGTCTAAGTTCTTTAATATCGATCTCTTCTCTTTTAAATCCCTCAGGTGCTTCATTATTATATAGTCTCATTTTTTCAATAAGAGAAGAAACTTTGGTAGACTTTTTAAGGCGTGTTAATACTGCAAATTTAGCCGCTACTTCTAGAGCTAAAGGAGAAATATGAATATTTTTAAATTCACTTTCTTTAATCAGTTTCTTATAGATTTGGATTTCATTATCTACTCTAAGATTCCATGGTACCATAATCGGATACATACGATCATGAATCGCCTCTGACTTTTTATCAGCTTTAAAGCTCGAGTATTCACTCTCATTTGTATGAGCTAATAAAATAACATCTATATACATTTGAGGAAAGCCAGGACTTTTAATGAGTTGTTCCTGTGCTGCAGTAATCAAAACATAAAGTAGTTTAGTATCAGTCTTTAAAAGTTCGATAAAATCAATAATACCGCGGTTGGCTACTTGAAGCTCACCATTAAATTTAAAAGCCCTAGGATCAGTTTCTGAGTACATAGTCATTTTAGAATAATCAACTCTTCCAATAAGTTCACTTACATCTTGCGACTTAGGATCAGAAGGCTGAAAAGTACCAATACCAACTCTTCTTTGTTCATTAAAGGCGAATCTGTTAACAGGAACTCTTTCCCATTCGCCTCTATAGTCTTCGTCAATTTTCATTTGGCAAATAGGACATAGACTGCCCTCTATTTTAATTCCCAGTTGCTCTTCCCAAAATGGCCGGTCCCCAAGAGGAATTAGATGAATGGGATCTTCGTGGATTGGGCACCCAGAAATCTCGTAGGCTGGGGTGTCATCATTCTCTAAACATCTTTTAAGAATATAAGCTATTGTACTTTTACCTGAAGATACTGGGCCTACCAGAATAAGAATTCTTCTGCCGGTTTCTGTCCTACGAGCAGAGGCCTTAAAAAATTTCATAATATCATGTAAAGATTCCTGAGTACCATAAATCTTATCATCAAAATAATTATACTTTATAAGATCCTCATATCCTCTAATTTTATTATCATCGTCGATAGGTTCTGTACCATATTTCATTAATGCATTATACAATCTGCTAGGAGCAAATTGCGCAATCTCAGGATTTTCTTTTACTAAATACAAATAATCTAAAGCTGCACCTGCCCATTCTTCTACTTTTGATTTTGATCTTTGAGAAATAATAACTTCTCTAAAATCCTTTTCATTCATCATTCTCATTCCCCTTTTTAGATTGAAATAGCTTTAGAAGGTCTTCTCTGCTACTCACGATTATGTTCTGATTCAAAGTTTTTGGGACTCCGTCCGTATTAGATTTCAACATTAATTCCTTTTCTTTTAATTTTATCAAACGCTCTTTTAAAAGTAAACTCTCTAGATCGAACCCGGCCCCAATTAATTTTTCTGCTGCGTTTGTAACTGAGTCCACTAATTTGGCGGCCACTTCTAGCATTCTCGGCGTTGCCAGCCCAGCTGAAATATTAGACATGGCTATATTTAATATTTCATTAGCTTTCTCTATGTTTGCCCTTAGTAAATCCTCTGGGGACTCTTTTTCTTCTGGTATATTGAAAACGTCGTCCATATATTATATTTATACTATATAGTGGAAAAATGTAAATATAATATTTATAAATCTGGTTTCAGAAAGTTTCATATTATGGTATAATAACCATTATGAAGAACTTCAGAAAACGTTCTATGAGAAAACCTAGCGAAAAACATATTTTTGTGAGACTGGGCCCAGTTAATGGTCAATACCAAACTCATAGAGAAGGAAACACTACCCCAGCTAAAAGAGGAATCTGGGCTATTCCAATTCAGTTTTCTTCTGAATTACATTTTTTAGGTGGTGGTAACGGAAGATTAGACTTTACGAAAGAGGAACAGGAAAAACTTAATAATTTAGAAGACTTACATACTAAATTAGGAACCGAAGAACTTCTTAAACTCAATGAATTTAAAAAATTAGACGTTAAACACTATAAATCAAAAAATTTTTGGTATGATTCAGCATATGACATTCATTGGGCGTATCAAGGAACCATTCTTAACAAAAAATTTAAAAGACATTATAAAAGAATCTATCTTAAAATGACCGATGAAATTTGGTGCCGCTTTTCTCCAGTAAAAGGAGTGGGGTGCGAAGAATGGTACAAGTGTTCAGTACGGGAATTTTGGGATAGAGCCAAAAAATATCTTACGGAAAACTGGAGTCCAGAATTATATGAAGTTTTTATCGAAATGTAAAAAACTTGTTTCAGAAATTGGCTTCCGGGTATATAATAAACTAAAACTTTGGAGGTAGTCATGAAAAATCTTAAATGCGACATATGTGGTTATGACAGGGGCACGTGCTATGATCAAAGAAGGTGGAAAGTAGGTGATGTGGTTAAATTTAAACAGGAACATATTGAAAATCACAAACGTTGGGTAAAAGAATTTGGTGCCGGAAATATTCCTGGTCGCAGTTTTCCTGGAGTTTCTGAATTAGAGTTGCTTCCTGAGGGGCGATTTAATTGAAAATAAGAAAACCGAAGCTTTTCTTTACCTCATATTAAAGAAAATTTCTGATGATATTGAAATCTACAGAAAAGACTAATCCAAAAGCTGAGGGGGCCTTAGTGGCCCCCTCATTACTTTTTCTACTCATGGCAGATAAGCTAAAATTTTAAACTACTTATATAATCTTTAACTGATATTTTTGCTTCGAATCCGAAAAAGTCTTTTGCGGGGCTGGGATTTATTGGGGAGGTACTTATAGCTCTAGGATTTCCTGGGTCATATGTCTGGTTATCGGAAATCATGTCTGCAAGCTCTTTCATAGTGGTCAATTTACCAGTTCCTATGTCCACCGGAGAATCGCAGGATTGTCTACAAAACATCGCCAGAAAAATTGCGTTAGATATATCATCTACGTGGATAAAGTCCCGCGAGTGTGAACCAGTACCGTCTATTACTAACGGTTCATTTTTTAGCGCCCTCTGGACAAAGCAGGCTATAACCGAATTTTTAGTCTCCAGGTAATTCTGACCACCATACACATTAGCGAATCTTAATAGTTTTATGTTAGCTTCAAAATAGTGTTTGGTGTACTGCTCCATTGTGTATTTTGTGAAAGCGTACACTGAAGACATAGGCTTTTGAACCGCCTGAGAGGAGGCTACAATTACCGGAATATTATGTTCTGCAGCCAAAGAAAATATATTCATAGAAGCTATGATATTATCCTTAACCGCCTGTGCTGGATTCTGGTCGCATTCTACCACCCCAGCGAGAGCAGCTAAATGAATTATAGCAAATAAATCATGTTTTTTAGGAAGTCTTAAATGTTCTGCATATATTCCGAGTTTCTTATCTACATTACCTACAACAAAGCCTTTACCTTCTAAAAATGTTGTAAGATTTGTTCCTATATACCCACTTCCGCCGGTTATTAAAATTCTTTTAGACAAATCCTTCTATTTCCTTTTTAACGGATAAACCTCATCATCTTCTAAGTCGTAATCTAAATAATAAGTAGAGCCTCCATATATCATTCTTCCATCAAAGAAAAATGGCCCTAGTGTTGATTCTGGAATCAACTTAAAATAGTCTTCGATAGTAAAATATTGGTCTTTTCCTAAAAGAAAGTTTGATGGAACTATTGACAAAAGACGTTTTACCATTTTAGAGTAATCGTCTACTTTAAAATGACAAATTATAGTAAAGTTACTGAGTTGCGTAGATAGGTAAATTTCCATGGTTCCTAATATAATTCTACTAATTCAATATACTCTATAGGTTTTCCAGCATTATTTTGTCTTTTAATTAAAATAGTTCTTAAATTACCTTTTTCTATAATTTCTACGGATTTTGGGCCACCTTTACAAAATTTGTAAATACCATAAGAACCATTAAATGGATATTCTGTAATTTTCTCCAAGCAATCATATGCGAATGCAGGCATATAAAACTTTTGAATATTATACCCAACATGATACTTTAGATACATTTGATCTTCTAGAGTAAGATGTGTCAGTTGTTTAAGGTCTGGAGATTGTAAAAATGACATGGGCAATTCATCTTCTAATACTTCAGGTTGACAAGAACCAGAACAAGCTGCACACGCTCCAACAGCACATTCTTCCCCAGTACAACTGCCACAATCTTCTTCTAGGTGCTTAAATTTACTTTCATCAACTAAATCTTCAAACATTACCAATCTCCTTTAATACTATTTAATCATATTGTGCAAAAATGTAAACTTTAACCTGTAACAAAATTATAGTACCCAGCGTAGTCTATAGGATAGTCTTGACAAAATCTTATGTTTCTGAACATAAAACAGATTTCTAAATGAGTTGTATGGTAAAAGAATATCAAAACCCCTATTCCAGCTTTATAGAACCTCATTGTCATGACAATCAATTCTCCAAATAGCGCGCAGACTTCTGTCAGCGACGAAGTCGATAAACACAGGAGAATAGTCATACTTTTTCATAAATAAAAGCATTTCCTTAACATGTTGAGTTTCTAGGCCGGCAGTCCCAGTATTATGAGACTCAATATATAGGGTTTTAAATTTTATTTTTGATAATACTTTAAACATATGCTCTTTTACATGCTTATATAGTGCCAAAGCTAGAACCACATCAACCGGCTTATTATTAAAAAATTTATTCACTAATTTAGGAACTTCATCTCCTTTGGTTAAATCGCCTTGTATAAAAGTAATATCAAATTCATTATATTTTGCTAAGGCTTTAGCACAACTTACATAGTCCTTTTCGTACTCAATTCCGAGAACAGGGCCGGCCCCTCTTCTATAAGCTTCCACGCCCATGGTACCGAGTTGACAACCAAGATCTAAAACAGACTTTCCAGATAAATCTTTTTCGATCTTCATTATGTCAAAACGATATAAAGTATCTCTAGTGCCTTTTATGTAACCCTCGTCTTTAAGGTAATAGCTCTGGTACGGCTGTGATCGTTCTTTGTGGGGGAACTGAGTTAAAACATTAATTTGTTGTTTTAATTCATCTTTTGTCATATATTCCTCGATTTAATAATTCCTATATCAGGAAGATTTATAATAGCCGCCGAGTGTATACCAAAATCCCCAAAATGGAGCACATTTGTAATACTGTAATACTCGGTTTTGCATTCACTACAAAATATAGTTAAAGAATCGTAATTTTCATATGAATAAAGTGTATCAATTTTATTACAATTAGGACATTTTTGACTACCCAAAATAAATCCTAATAAATTACATTTAAATGACTTTACGTTCCAATCATCGTGTGATGGAAAATTTTTTATATTCCATTTTTTCCATCTACAGAAATTTTGTAAAAGCCCAAAAATCAACTTATTGGTTAGTAACTTCATATATTACGTCCTATTAAATACGTTTAAAGTTCTTAATAGCGGATCAATATCTAATTGACCATTAAATTGCATCATATACTCACGTGTGCGTCTTACGTCAACTAAGTACCCATTAACAAGATTCCCGGCTTTTTTTCCTAGATCGCCTATAGCCCCAGAATTTGCTTTAATTCTTCCAGTATCTAAAAACCCTTCTTTAAATTTCTCAAAGTTATATTGTCCTCGACTTAGTTTATTTGCATCTTGTATATAATACCCAAACATACCCTTCTTATCTGTATATAATTCTTTTGTAAAAATAGTGGACATAGCGGTTTTGAAATAGGCATATCCCCTAGAAGACGGAGACATATTTTTTTCGGCTAAAATCTGTAGGATTCTGGTTTCATTTGCTATACTATATAGACTCTCCATCGTAAACCCTGGAGTATCAGCATTTAGATTCAGCTCTCTAATTTCTTTAGCTTTTCTTCCGCGCTGCCATGCAGTACTTTCAATATAGCCCTGAAACGAAAGTATAATTTTTAGTTCGAGGGCGGCTACCCATACGCAGTGTTTACCAAGAATAGACTCAAGCGGCTTTCCGTCTATTCTCACATAATTATCATGAATAATTAATTCATCAAACAACTTTACTTTCATAACAACACTATTTAAAACACAGATTTTGAAATATAATAGAAAATGACCACAATATCATTAGTATAGCTAAGTATCCAATTTTCTAATAATACCATAATTTTTCGTTTAACACCTTAGGTTCCCAATAAGAACAAAAATCATCAGGAGATTTCCCCTCAATCTTAGGATTCTTATGACACCGACCATTTTTAAACCAGTTACAATTTTTGCAAATCTCTTTATTCTGGGACATAACCTAGCTCCTTTATATTTTTTAAATATAGTCCAGGAATTCTATCTCCACCGTTCTCTAAAACATCCAAAACTGCTTTGATTCTATGTTTAGATGTATGATATGCTTGACAATATCTAAAAGCCTCTTTTCTTATTTGGTCTCCAGCCTCTCTGTTCTCACTCATGTAGTGCATATATTTATTGTAGACGTCCCCAACATCAAACCTATTATACTTAATATAATGAACTTTATCTTCAAAAAATAGATCCATTGCTGGTGCCTCATCATGAAAATAAAGGCCACCTGCCCCGCAATACATCCACGGTCTAGTGTCTAAATATCCAGGAATTTTAAATCCTTGATGAATTCCTAAAACAGAACTAGAACTTGCTGCTAATTGAGCTGTACAAAATTTAGAATTACCAATATTTTTATCTGGGTAAATTTTCATTTCTAATTTATGTTTAAGTTTTTCTATAAATTCATATCTTCCGGAGTGTAAATGCCCATCTTTTCTAGGTGAAGTATTTCCAGCGAAGCTCATTTGGGTTCTAAATATATTATCAGGCGTTTCTATTTCATTTTGATATAAAGCAAAATAAGGAAAGTGAATAAATTTTGTTTTCATTAATTCAGAGTATTTTTCGTTAAGTTGGCTGTTTATTAGGCCTAAATCAATAAGATCGGTTATAGGATATGAATATCTAGGACTGTTTTTTGCATCTCCTTCTTGATATACGATCTTTGTACCCCACTTTCTTCTAGCCCTAGACAACACCTCATGTAATGATTCTCTTTCATATGTTTTGCCTTCAGCATCTACTAGGTGTTCACTAAAGATCATATGACAGAATAGTACATGAGGTTTGAAGAAATTGATTTGTTCTTCTATAACTACAGGCTTTTGTCTTATCGGAACTGAGTAATGAAGATGACCATTAAGAATGGATCCTTGTATAGTTCCAGCAAGATACCAAGAATAGTATTGTTTAAAGTCGCCTAATGTAATAATCCTTAATTGTTTTGGCAAAGTTAAATTTCCTTATTAAAGAGGAGGGCAAAATCTTCTACCCTCCTCTAGTTGTTTAAGATCCTAAACTTCTAAATTTCTACGCAACATGTCCCACAGTTTGGACAAAATTTATTTCCAGACTTTACGCTATTACCACAGGTAGTACATTGTATTTTTGTTTTTACTTCTATAGGAACTTTTACTTGTGAAGTCTTAAATGTTCCTTTTAATCTTATGATAATTACATGGGAATTGGGTTCAAGTTCTCCAATGTATCCGTTAACAAAAGATTGATTTGCCTCAGAACCCTTAACGGTTATTCCTTCATCTGGTAGTGGGCCGCAAGAGGCTACTGGTACATCATTAGAACAACAGTTTGTTATTGATGCGCCGGCTACTGCTCTGTAAGAAATATTAGAAGCTTCTCCAATATTTCTACTTTGCAAATTTGAACTATTTCCATACGTAACAGTAGGAGAATACGGAGGACAATATGGATAGTACTTGATAGGTTCTACCCAAGTCCAGTCATAGTAGTTTTTTTGAAAAACATCAACTTGAATAGGTTTAGGTTTCTCAAAGGTCCATTCTACTTTTATCATTCCATCATCTATTCTATCGCCGCGATGTTCTACAATTTGTTCAGTTTTCTGAATAAATTTGAATCGGTTAGTAACTTTACCGAAACTATTCATAAACCCGTCTAAATCAACAGATCTGTTTGGATGTACCAAAATAGCGTTGCCGCCAAGTGCATCTTCTCCATCAATCCAGACTCTTAACTTTGCCGCTCTAGATTCCAGATTTTTGAACATTAACGAATACTCTGTACCAAATGGTAAGAGCAAAGAACATTCAGACTCAAATTCTGAAAGATTCTCGTGGTTAAATTCCCGTAAAATGTGACCATCTACTTTTAACACGACTATCATTTTTTTGCTGTAAACCATAACATTTCCTTTCTTACTTCCGACTAAAAGTAAGGTCTTAAGTGTTTAAAGTCGGCATAGTGTGTAGTCGGAGCCAAAGGTCTCCGAAGTTCTACCTAAATGTAGTGAAGCTTATACTCTTTACCCTCAAGTATATTTATTATTCCTCGCATTCTTTCTTTGTAACTATGATGTTCCTGACAGTACCTAAAAGCTTCTTTCCTGATTTTATTAGCCTCTTCAGGGTTATTAAGATAATATGTCCATTTATTATAGAAATCTTCTACATTATCTCTTTCAAAGCCGACATAATGAATTCCATCTTTAAAAAATTTGTCCATAGAAGGGTGTTTATCATGAAAATATAAGGCTCCCGCCCCACAGAGTTGAAAAGGCCGAACATCCTGATAGAGGGGCATATTCAACCCCATTTGAAAACCAAGACAGCCTTTAGCTGAAGCCGCAAATTCTGGAGTTTGAAATCTTGTATTACCGGTTTCTGGAGTAGGAAAGATTTTAATAGAAACTTTAGACTTGAGTGCTTGAATAAACTTGGCCCTAGGTGCGTGATGCTGATTATTTTCCAAACTTCCAGCAAATCCTAGGTCGCAAACATATAGAGCTGAAGGTTTTGCAATTTCTTCCTGGGCCAACGCTGCATACGGCCAGTGGATTGTGGGGATCTTCCAGACATTGTAGGCAGGTATCATAGGCCAATGATTCAATAGAACATAATCTACTATATCATTAATGGCTTTAGGATATCTGGGTTCAGTTCTAGCGTCTCCTGCATGATAGAAAACCTTACCACCATGTCTTCTATATTTCCTGAAGACTTCGAATAGCTCTCCAATATTTGGTCGTCTGTCAAAAATCGTATGAGCGAGGACCGCATGAGGTTTAAAGAAATTTAATTGATTCCAAATTTCATTGGGTGAATTCTTTTCTATAGATATAGGAATTCCGAGTCCACCATTAAGGAACGCCCCCTGAAGACTACCCATCAAAAAATATGAGATGTATGTTTCCCATTTACCTAGAACCGCGATTCTATACTGCCTCATTGATATGTCTCACTATATGTTATTTTTTCTCCACAAAAAGGGCAAAATCTTATTTCCAGATATTTTATACCAACAGAGAAATCAGCTCCGACCATTATAGCACCAGATTTAGAATTAAAGGACGAGGATCTTAAAAGATAACCCATTTCATCACAACAATGTGGCCCTACAATTTTATACCTTTTAATTTGTTCTACTTTGCCATCTATTTGCATGTGGCAACCTCTTTATTTATCTCTTTTCTAACTATGAGTCCCTCTTTAATCATCTGTTCTTGGAATTTTTTAAAATTGTCTATTTCTTCTTTAGTAAATTTTCTATCCATTATCCCACGCACCCCCTGATTAGCCAACTGGCAGTAAATACTATGCCCACTAACATAAGAACCGCGCTCAGAAAGGCTGGAGTAAAATCATAATCCCCAGCTTGTATCCTATTGACAAAAAACAATAATATGAAAATTGCTATCCACACAGATACAAGGGTCATAAGACCTCCGTTAAAAATTGGCTAGTAGGTTTATGTCTTTTTATTTCCACAATTCCATTATGCTTATTATCTTTAAGAACTATGATACTTAAACCAAAACCGTATGGTAAAGTTGCAATTTCATACTCATAAGGCTTCAATGCTTTATCTACAGCATTTCTCATTCCTTTACCACAATGAGAATGAAGAACATCATGAACAAGTAAAACAGAGTTATATTTCATTTTTTGGAGTATAAAAACTAAATCATTATATACCACTTCTTCGGTATGTGAACCATCATGCAATACAAAGCCAAAAGGTTCTTTTATATTCTGAGTTCTTAGGTTTTTAAGATACGTTTCAGATTTGCCCTGACAATGAGTCCAGTTTTCTGAATACTCACTATAGTATTGCTCTACATCATGTACCCCAGGACCTATTGGATTTCCAGAAATCATTTCGGTTTTTATCATTACGTCTTTCTGAGAATCTGTGCTTATAGAATATAAATGTCCACCAGTTCCTTTTAACGCATCAAGAATTACCCGCGTGCTCCACCCGGCCCCGAATTCAAACGCGGACTTTGTTTCAAGGCCCACTACAATGCTGTAAATCATTAAATAAAAGGGCGATAATCCTGTACAATAACTGTCGGCACATTTAAATATATATCTTAACATTTAGTTAACTCTCCATACCCAATCATAAAGTTCATTTTCATAATCAGAATCCATCTCAGTTAAAAATTCCATAAGAAACATTTGTTGTATAGAATTTATGGTTTTGTACAGAGCTCTAAATTTTGTTCTCCACTTTTTATATTCTTTACTTTGTTTCCAATGTTCTTCACAACAATATACATATTCCCAACCATTATTTAATCCACAACTTTAGCACACATGGAATTTTCTACAGCATTGACCCGTCGGCATTACAGTTCCTCCTCTTCCTTCAGCCTTTCCAAAAAAGATTCGAGCTCATTATATTCTTCTTTCAATTCAATATATTCTTCTTTCAATTTTTTTATTTTATCATTCTGCCCAGCTATATAGTTGTCTATTTGCGCAACAAGATCTACTAAACTGTCTCCGGGAGTGCATTGAGGGGCCACAGTTAGGAAAAGTTCAGTTAAATAAATTTTGGCGGTTTTTCTATCATCTAATCTGTTCATTGCAAATAAAGATGAAGTAACAAACCCCATCTCGAAGAATACAACCATAGCTGCGCAAAATAGAAATAAACTCATATTCGCCCCCTCTCTATGTAATTAAAATTATTAGGACTATTTTCCATTATCTTAAAAAGATCTACTATAGAAACGGGCTCAAAGTTGTTATTATCTACTCCCACATCATATGCTTTTCCTATCGGAGGCAAGGTTCCGTGACTGTGTGCGTAAAGTTGCCAACTATTAAAATGACTTCGATCCCAGACCCGAAGGCTATAGTGGCAAAGAACTATAGGTTGATCTTTAAAGGTTATAGTCTTGAGCCCGTATATCGGAATTTTGTGGTTTCTCAATTCTTGTAAAACTTGACTTTTATCATGGTTTCCTTTAATAAAAGTCAGATTACATTTCTTTACTATAGACAAAAACTCTCTGGCAGCCTCTAGATTAAATGATAGATCTCCGAGGAAATATATATCATCTCCGGGCTTAATACTAGACTTTAGATTGTCTAGTATTAAGTTGTCCATTTCCTTAATCGAGGAAAAAGGCCTATTGCAGTAGGTGATAATATTCTTATGAGATAAGTGATAGTCGGCTGTGAACCAGATCATTTTCTTTCCTTTCGGGAGTTAAGTATATAATTCCCTTTTATTCTCTTGCAATCTCTATTTTTCAGAATCAAAAATTTTCCCGCAAACATTACACCTACGAATACACTTACCTTTAGGAATATCTTCATCCACTATTTTACTATCAGTAAAGCAATAATGTTTAGGGATATCTTCTAATGATTGCCTATCTGCTCGATAAGAAGATTCTCGGTCTGACCTACCACTAGTAACGTCAGTAGTAAGAATAATACGCCCCTCTGAACATAAACACCCTCTTCCCATTTGGTTCTCCTTTTTTGGCTGCTACTATCTTCCCAATGGATTAAGGGGCTGGCCTAATTTAGTTTATTATAACAAACTATAGTAACAAAGTAAACCTACCATTTGTAAGTTTTTTCTCGTACAGATTTGTCAATTTTGCCTATATGCTCTACTAATTTTCCTTCTCGTACTTTTCCATAGTAAAAAGTTTTAGTATTCCTAAGTACCCACTCAGCATTGTTAATCACATTTCTACCCTTCAGAAGTTTGTTCAGTTCCCAATGGAAATCATGTACTTTATAGTTAAGGATTCCGTCTATTCCTTTTTTAGCAAAAGACATTCTCCATATTGAAGGAACCATCATCCAATGTTGGGAAGTGGTTAAAGGAATTCCGTCAAAATATTCTGTGTGCTTTACAAAACCCGGCTTGTCTGGTAATATGTCTCTTTTACTAAAGCATATTTGATTGATTCTATCTGGGTACTTTTCCATAAGATTAACTATAGGATCTAGGTCAAGTTCCTTAATCAACTCATAATCGTCTTCAAAATGAATTACATATTTTGTTATAGTCTGGCTGAACAACCATAGAAAAGATCTCTTATGCCCTATCATTGGGGCTTCGTCTTGTCTAATAACATCATATAACCCGCAAGAATGAGCATATTCCATAACTTCGGCAGAGGCTTTTTCATTTAGTTTATCTTCATGAAGAAGAAACCTAAGTTTTCCAGAGTATTTAAGATTTTTCTTAATAGATTCTGTTGAGATCTTTAACAACTCTGGGCGTGAAGCAGAAGTACGTACTACATCAATATCTATCATTTTACAGCAACCCCGCCAATAGTTGGATAAGCATGTTTTACAACCTCTTTAAATTCTATAGAGGACCAAGTTCTATTTTCCAGTTTTAATAATCTTGTGAAAGTTTCTTCATTATAACCTATTTTATGCGCGGCAAAAACGTCGCGATAGTGGCAGTATAAAAGGCGAATTAGCTTATCAAAATCATTAGCGTATTGATTAAACGTTTCTATAATGTCAGGAAAATCAAAAACAAATTTCCCACCGGGCTTTAATACTCTATGAATTTCTTTTACTATATAACACCCATCAAAATATGTAAAATGTTCCATGGCCTGTATCATAACAACTTCATCTATAGTATTATCTTTCCATTTCCACGGTAACAAAATGTTTACTCGCTCATCTATAACAAAATTTGCCCTGGTATCCTTAGGCGTAAAATCTAAGGGTTTTGTATAATAATTGTCAAAGGTTGTTTCATTAGGGTCTTTCCAAGCATTTTCTTGTCTAACAAATCCCTGAATGTCTATGTTAACATAGCCCTTAAGATACACTTCACCGCATGCTACATGTAGTTTCATTATACTCTTCCGCTCCTATATCTACCAAGATGCTCAACATATGCGTGTTCGCCAATAGGCCCAAGATAAAATGTTCCTAATACCTCAATAACCGAATCGGCTGTCTTAGTTTCTGGACGACCTTTCCAGGCTTGTTGCAAAATATCATTCATGAGCCAATGACCATTATTTCCCTTGACGCTTTTCCACCTAGGTTTGATCCAAGACATCCTCCATATGGCCGGAGAGATGCGCCAATGTGGTGAGGTAGTTAGTTTATAGCCTTCATATTCTACCTCTTTCTTATTCCATCCAGACACATCAGACATTGTCTGTCTTTTGTTAAAAGCTATTTGATTAACCTTAGGGCACTTCTCAAATATATCGACACAAAGATCTAGATCAAGTTCTCTGACTAGTTCATGATCGTCCTCAAAATGAATAAAATACGGAGAATTTACTTTCTCTAGCATAGTGCCGATCGATACCATTTCTCCCTGAGGATTATGCTGTTTGTGGATAACTTCAAACATACCTAAACTGTTAATGTACTCTAGACATTGGTTTGAAAGGTCTTCGTTAAGCACAGCCTCATGAAACATCCATCTTATCGGACTAGAACATTTTAGATTTTTTCTAAGGCTTTCTACCGTAATTTTAAGTAGATCTGGCCTAGAGGCCGAATCTACCATTAACGTTATAGTTTGCATTTACTTTACCCTACCCTCTGTTGGTTAACAAGCACACCGCCTATATCATTCGGGGCTTTAAGTTCCATTGGATGAGATTTACGAATAAAGAATCTAGCGTCACTAATGAACGGATCTGGGGCTTCATCAAATACTTTATTTATTGGGTGGGGGTCGAAGTTCCAGAGTAAAGGTTCTATAATTTTTCCATAAGACCCGTTCGTCCAATCGTGTATAAAAAGTAAGTCCCCGGCTCTTAAATATCCTGCAAATTCCTTAAAATCTGTAATTTTACACCCGCCGTCGCAAACAAACACCTTTTTAGTAGGCAATTGTAAAAGATATGGAATAATAAGGTTATTCTTATAGGCATTACCAATAACCACCGATACATTAGCTTCTCTGAAGATTTTAGCATCCTCAGGACTAATAAGCCACCAAGCATCAAATGTGAATACTGGAATTTTTGGGAACCGTTCTACGAAATATTTACTCAGACCACCCATGAAGGTGCCCATCTCCACTATAAGTTGTGGATTATATTCTCTTATTGTATTTAGAATAGGTTCTATACCTGAAGGTTCAATAAAAGTTAACGTTTCTGTTCCAAGCGATTTGTTAATGTGATCGAAAACCATATTTTTCTCCTTTATATTTTAACATAACTCCAAATTTGCTAATTCATGATACCTACAACCATCAATTTGAGTATGCACCCATACATGACAAGGAATACATACGGATACACAATTCTCTATGTCGGCTACCATCATCTGATTTCTTTTCTGAGGAATTTCATGATGTACATGTAACTTATCTTTTGACCCGCACATTTGGCAGGTATGATCATCTAGCTCTAAGACCTTGTCTCTAATCCATTTTGGAACTTCGTTTCTAAGATTTTTTAAAGTAATTCTACCGGCGGCAATAGCATCTGCCTTCATAAGATTTTCTGCTGTTTGTTTAAATAACGGACATATATGTTTACATTCTGGCGAACAATAGAATCTATTCCAATCACGCCCGGAATTAATACCATTTAATCGGCCTTTGACTTCTCGTCTCGCTGGCCTAAATTGTTTTTTACATCCATTATAAGTACAAAAAACATTTAAAAGTGCTGGGTCTTCAGGATCGCGGACACATTTTTCAATTGGTTCTAGTTGTGGAGCATATAAATCATATCTAGGAAGATCTCTAGATATGTATCCGCCCCTCCAATTAGGATTTTTCTCATTACTAACGTCTGCGTGATTTTCACTTATTAAACATCTAGACTCTACTGAATGTTTTCTTCCAAAGGTTGGGCTTTTTTCTCCGGTCTTTCCAAACATAGGATTTAATGAACCTACCATTTTGTGATTTTCATTAATCCTTGTACATTTATGACAACAAAAATTACTTACTACTTTTCTATTTAAATGAGGATAGCCACATTCTAAACACACATAATGATATCTATATGACATACCATTTAATAAACTTCTAAATTTATTATCCGCCATTGGAATAAAATTATATTTTTTTATATTTTCTTCATCAAACCGCATTTCTTTTCTCTCTTAATATAGTCATTTCTACATCAGCATTGAGTACCAAAATTTTATGATTAGGAATTATAGCTTCTAGGTATTGTCTAATTTTTTCTAGAATATGTAGCGGTAGGTTTTGGTCTAGTTTAAAAACTACAATATCATTAGGTTCTAGTTCTAATGTTGATAACTTTGCTTCAACAATTTGTAAATCTATTT
>Ga0265297_10000681_pt1 | contig 95201 bp, 71 predicted proteins | sample Munlanlwell13791_FD_192502 | JGI IMG/M metagenome (GOLD analysis project Ga0265297, IMG submission 192502) | Leachate microbial communities from a municipal landfill in Southern Ontario, Canada - Leachate well 137-91 | ecosystem: Engineered > Solid waste > Landfill > Unclassified | place... | reverse complement strand
ACATCTCTTTTGGTGGCGCATTTTGCTTTGCAAAATACAGCCTCAAATTCCGCCGAAAAAAAGAATCGTCCCCGCGAGGGCGTGGCGGAAGGGGGGTTTGGGGGGAATTCCGCCACGCCCGAGCGAATACAAAAAGCGGACAGCCCCGCCGTCCTGCTCGTTCAGAGCAGAACCCCGCACAAAAGTTTTCTTTTCCTTTTAGAAGAAAAAAATCGGCGCGCGCAAATTAAAAAATGTGAAGAAAACTTTTTTGCGGGGTGGCGAGGTTTCCGAGCGACGGCGGGGCTGGCTTCCTTATTGGGGGTTTTGCTCAAAAAATGTTCGAACTTCGTTCAAAAAACACCGCCAAGTTTTACATTCAGCGAAATTGAAAGATGTTGCCTCGGCGCAAAGCGCCTCGGCATGGTATTTTTCCGCAATTTGAAAGGCATTTTTGAAATCGCACGCCAGTGTGCGGTCGGCAATGCGGAAGTTCCTGTGCGAAAGCACAGAGAAAACGAAGTTTTCAGAACCAATCTTTTTTCTTTCGCTTTCAGCGAAAGGTTGAGCGTATTTTTCTTTGATTGCCCAAAAACTAATTTCAAAACAATATGGACAACATAAATTTACAAACCAAAAAGATTTTTCTCTATGCTCGTAAATCCACGGACGAACCCGAAAGGCAGGTTTTGAGTATTGAGGCGCAAATGTTTGAATTGCGGGAATATGCCAAAAAAGAAGGACTGAATATCGTCCGTGAATTTGTGGAAAGCAAAACCGCCAAAGAACCGGGCAGAGAAATATTTAACGAAATGATAGCAAGCATAGAGAAAAATGAAGCCGAGGGAATTTTAGCGTGGCACCCTGATAGATTAGCGAGAAATAGCATAGACGGCGGTAGAATAATTTATTTGGTTGATACTGGTAAAATTACCACGTTAAAATTTCCTACTTTTTGGTTTGATCCGACACCACAAGGAAAATTTATGTTGTCTATCGCTTTTGGGCAATCAAAATATTATGTGGATAATCTTTCGGAAAATATAAAGAGGGGTATTCGCCAGAAATTGCGAAATGGAATATGGCCCGCTTGGGCGCCACTTGGCTATATAAACGACAAAAACGCCCGCTGTATCGCTATGGACAAGGAAAAGGCAAAGTATATCAAGCGGGCTTTTGAAATGTACGCCACTGGCGAATACCCCCTCGCTCAAATCCGAAAGATTATCAATTCCTTGGGCTTGGTTGGTAAGAAAGGCAAAACGCTTTCCGTTTCAAATTATCAATATATGCTCAAGAATAAAATCTATTACGGAATGATTGAATATAACGGCGAAATTTATGACGGAAAGCATGAACCGATTATCACAAAGAAACTTTTTGATTCCGTTCAAGAAGTGATGATGAATAAAAGCAAACCTAAAACGCCCAAACTCAAACCTTACATTTTTAGAGGATTTTTCCGTTGCGGCGAGTGTGGCTGTTTTATCACCACAGAAACGCAAAAAGGTCATAATTATTTGCGATGTACCAAACGGAAAAATCCTTGTTCGCAGAGATATGTTCGCGAAGAAATCATCACTTCTCAAATAAAAGAGGAAATCAAAAAAGTTTCTTTGTCTTCCGCTTGGGCAAACGCTTCAATCAATTTTTTCGAAAACGAAAAAATTAAAATTGCCCAAGCGGAAAGCTCTTTCGCCCAAAAAGCGAGAAATGAGCTTGTGGAGATAGAAACAAAACTTGATCGTTTGCTTGATTTGCAACTGGACGGCAATTTATCGCAAACGGAATATACCGCTAAAAAATACAAGCTCATTCTCGCTAAAAAAGATTTGGAAGAAAAAATATTCGCTTTTGGGCGAAAGAGCAATAATCGGTTCGAACTTGCCATTGCCTTTCTAAAAGACGCCAACCAAGCCGAAAAATACGCTCAACAAGAAAATCCCGAAAGGATTCGGGATTTTCTCAAAAAGATTGGTTCGAACTTCCGCATTGCCGACCGCACACTGGCGTGCGATTTCAAAAATGCCTTTCAAATTGCGGAAAAATACCATGCCGAGGCGCTTTGCGCCGAGGCAACATCTTTCAATTTCGCTGAATGTAAAACTTGGCGGGCAACTCGGGTTAAGTGTGCCCATATAGCAACATTATAAGGGGTTTCTGACGATTTTTCCAGAGCTGATTTTAAGTACTTGGGTCGGGGTCTTAAAAATGAGAATGAGACAAATAAGACATTATTTGCGTGTTTTTGAGTGTCTCATTTTCTGGACTTTTTAGGGGTTTCGTAGCCTTGTCCCTCTCCCTGACTTTCCCTGATTCTTCCTGACTTTTTACCTGACCTTCCCTGACTTTATAGCAAATGTTTCTATCAGTCTTTTTCCTGAGACAGTCGAGATATCATCAAGGGAAAACTTCTCTAGAGGGACTAGGCCTCGGCCAGAATATTCTAAGGTTCTATAGAGATATCCAAGGAATGAGCCAGCATAGCGAAAACGACGGATACAGGCTTCTATCTGCTCGGTAATAAGCTCATTATAACCCTTCCAACTGAATAAACTACGGTCATATTCAATCCATTGGTCAATTAGATAGACTAATAGAACTGTTATCTTATCTTTAGCTAATATATTGCCCTTCTGGGCGATACGAACCAACTTAATACTAATCCAATCGCATATACGCTTATCCTCCTTATTCTGGCAGGCTATGAAGGTATATAGCTTATCGCCATGGCTTTTTAATATTACTTCCAATTCATTCTTATCGCTATATTTTAATACTGGTTTATTCTTTCTTTTTCTGCCTTTTAACCAAAGTTTCTGATTACATCTTTCCAGTTGAGAGACTATATAGTCCCAATCTGGATCATTGAACTCGGTCTTAATGTTTTTGATTATGAATTGGTGGGATACTTTGCAACGATACTTTATCCAAATCGGGCTGAATGAGGCCGGCTGTTTTTTGACTAGAGAGCGGTTGATGTTCCTAATAGCTTTTTCTAAGTTCATGCCTCTCCATTTATTTTTTCACTATTTGATAATTTTTTTGATACAACGCCTTCCTGGTTACACAAGTTTTAACAACTCTTTCCAGATCGCATACATGGCATATGTATCAAGATAGCAGTATTTGAGTAAATTTTTGGCGGTCTCATTCTTTTCTCCTTCAGAATTAGCATTTAATATTTTTTCAAACCATGCTTCCATAGCGGAGCCACCTTCTTGTATTTCTAATTCTTGATAACTAAGAGATGGGACTAATACTGGTAAAACTTTTTTAATAGATACTTTTCCTTTGAAACCAGGATGAACATGAAGCTGTTTTTGAAATATATCCATTAAATCATATACTCTACTATTAATATCGATCAAAAATTCTTTATCTTCAGGACTACGTTCGGCCATTTCAGAATTACGTCCTTGTTCAAATGTTTTGTTCCATACAACAATATTACCTTCTGGACCGATTGTTTCTTTTAAGGCAGAGATTATATCTTTAGTTGGGTCTGAATTATCTATATGAAGATATTCGTGGTGTTCAAGATCGCCGTCTGAACTATTTAATACGTGTAAAGAAAGCTGAAAAGGAATATGTTGATAAGGTTTAAATCCTTTGAAAAGAGGAATGGCTGGTGGATAAGTTTCGTAGTCCAAAAAATACAAAGGATAATTCATTGAATCTAATTCTGCTTTAATAGAAATATTATCAATAATTGGAATCTGACTTTTATGAACATTGACTTGGTTCCTTTGTATGTCTGACAATTTATAATCATCTGGAATATCATTAATATCTAAAATACCAGAATCAACTAGATCAATTAATTTCTTTTTGCTTAACCCTATTCTAGAAAGATCGTGAATAGAATATTCTGGTACTTCTGGATGAGAATAGTGAAAGGTGGAACAATGATTACTACGACCATGATAAATACAACTACATTCCAAAGCTTTTTCATCGCCTTGAAACAAAGCGTCAACTGCATTATTCATTTTTTCTCTTGTCACCACCTCTCGTTCGATTATTTTATCAGTAACATCATCTATCGTGAAAAGTTCATGGATGTTTATGTCATCACCTCGGATATAATCTTTGTTTAAATGGATGATACTTACTCGACCGATCTTCATACCGCAATCACGAAGAACAATGTGCTGAAAAGCGGCGTCTTCTATATGATCTCTATCTTCGCCATTTTCTCTCAAAGTATTTGTTCCTTTAATTTCATAAAGGTTCCAACAATCATTTTTCTCGTCATATTCTAAAACATCATTTCTTGCTAAAAATTTATCAGATATAAATGTGGCCTGAAATATAACAGATTGTCGTGACTCTATATATCTGGCAGTTTCCTTAACTGCCTCTTCGTTAAATTTTTCTATTAATAACCCGGCTGGAAATAGTTTTCTTGCCCACATTTCAACTAAGTTGCCATTAGCTACAAGACTTTTCTCAAAAGCAGATAGCTCAAATTTAGACGCTAATTCTGTCTTATGTTGTTTAAGCCAAGCATTTTTTGCGCAGGCAAGAAACTCGAGATAAATTGTTTTTGTTATGTAATTCATTTAATCAGCCAATATTAATTGCATCAACGACTATTTTAAATTGTTCCTTGCTAAGAATTAAAACATTATCAGTTTTGAACGAATTCTTTTCCACCGAAGATAAAAAATTTAAGTAATTTTTTAATTTTAAAAATGCTTTAAGTTTATCAGGTGTCCACGCAACTAAAACTGCTATTCTACCTAGGGCTGATGCATTTATAAGCCCTCCGACAATATGCTTTCTGGATACTTTATTTTCTATTTCTACACATATAAAGCATCGGGCATTATAATTAAAATATTTCATCATTTCAAAATTTGTCTCTGAGCCTGTAACAATATTCCGAACATTGTCATTATTGAATTTAATAAGAGAATCAATAAATTTACGACTTTCCCTTTCGCTTAACAGGCGATTATACTGAGATTCTAGTCTTGTGTTTATAGCAAAGGGACCGACAGCGATATCCAATCTCGGACAATATTGCTTATTGCCTACATTAAATTTTTTAAATGGATTCCATTCAACATCAACTGAATCATATAAACTCAAAAGTTTGTCTTTACAATATTGTTGATATTCTTTAACGCCCATTTCAGTCCCCATAAATAGTTATTTAAATTTTGCAATTTCTTTATAAACTTCCATAAACAACGGCGACCCGGTAAATGATAATGGAGAGATCGGTCCAAAAAACATAAAAGGAAATTTATTATTGCTACTTGGATCAATAAATGACTTATACAACTGGATAGCTGATGGGTTATTAACTATCTCGCTTATTTTTCTTAACTCACTTCCCGCTGTTAAGCCATAACCAAAACCAAATATTCTCATTTGTCTTAATATTTCTTCATCCAAAGATTCTATAGTTTGAGTAATAAACATATAACCAATTCCATATTTTCTGGTTGTTCTGACAGAGCCAATAATCTCATTGGTCAATTCTTTAATTCTTGAATCAGGAGATTCCTTTGAAATAAATCTGTGAGCCTCATCCATAACTATCAAACAATTAGCTTTCTTCCCTTGAGCATATAATTTTGCACCAGCTTCAACTATTGAAGATTCAATGATTTTTACAAATAAAGCCTGTAAATTCTCATTTTCAATCCCACCATCCTTTGGACTCAAATCTAGAACAATAAAATTGCCGTTTTTATTTACAGTTTTATCAACTATATCGTCAACCTGTACTTTATTACTACTTCCGTCTTTTTTCTTAGTCGAAAAAATTTCCAAGGCAGACTCCCATCTTTCAATCATATCAGTTTCTTTATCAAATCTACCTAAGGCTGTATTAATTCTATTAACAAGCCTCTCCTGTGTTGTCGGAGTGCCATAAATATTTGTTACAAAAGTTGAATATTTTATTTTTTTAACAGTTTTACTACCCTTCGTCTCATCAATCTCATCAACTGAAGAAAAATTAGTTAGCATATCTTTTAATAAATCTTGACGACCAATCTTAGTTCCTGATCCATTAATAATATTATTTAAAGAAAATGCTGGATGATTACTCCTTCCAATTAAATAATCTAAAATTGCCAACTTTGCAGCTTCAATTTTTTCATCAGTATATATCGGATAAAAAGCTTTCTTTATAAAACCGTTACTAACTAATAACTCGACAAAAAGTTCATATAAATTACCAGGCAAACAAACATCATCTAATATACTGTATCTCTCATAACTAAAGCCCGAGGCTTTAACTTTGTCTTCAATTTTAGCTTTATCGGGTAAACAATCTGCATCTAAATAAAATTGCTTTTGAGGATCTAAAACTAAAATACTTAAGTTGCTTTTATTTTTCAAATAACCAAGAAGCATAAAAGCTGACGTCACGGTTTTTCCTGAACCAGTTTTACCAAACACGCCTATATGGTACGCATCACCGGCACCCAATTCATCACCATTAGTTTTATCAAAATGCTTAAACCAAAACGGTAAATCAACGTCAGTCCCATAAACTTTACCCATATAGGTTATATGCTTTTCATGATTTTTCATTAATGCAGTCATTACATCATTATCCATTTTCTGCACACTCTCCCCAGTAGAAGGTGATGTACCGAGTATATATCCCTCGGGATCATTCTTATCTAACAGATAGCACGCTTGTACGCTAATAGTAGCAATTCTATTATCAGCAGTTCCACTTAAATGTGGCAATTTTCCATGTCTTTTTATAACGCCCTTAAAAGACGGATCTTCATGCCACCTATTTTGAGTTTCGATAGAAATAATTTGTCCGATAACAACAATGTCCTTACCATCTTCTTTCAAAGCAACATAAACCATTTGGCCCAGAGCTCTTTCCGCCTTCTTTGCTTCTGTTATATCAATTACTATATCCAAAGTATTACTAGGAGAACTAGTAATACCAATTGGCTCGTTCTTGCCATTAATTACATCAAGGACAGTTTTTGAATTAGTTGTTTCTGACATATTTTTATTTATTTAGTTCTATAATTAAATAATAAATTAAATTTACCTCTATCTATCTTCAAATCAGGCGATAGTCTAATTGCTTCTTGTATTGAAAATAATCCCATTGCAATACTTTTAGCCATTAAATCAACTAAGTATTGCGGATATGGTTCTCTAATTTCTGGAAATATTATTTGTTTTTTAATACTAAGTAAATATTTTTCTAGCCTGGCTTTATCTTGTGCTAATGTTTTTTTTATTTCAATTCTGTAAGCTGGTCCATCTTGATATGGTTTATAATAAGTGAAATAAATGATAGACTCTTTCTCTTGACCCTTGGAGTCTCTGGTTTTTATAGGGTCTAATGACTGCTTCAACGCTTTATTCAAAGCATCTTTTTCCTCAATTGCAACAAGGTTACAGCTCATATGAAGATCTCCCCATGTCTGCCGCTCATCCTTACTTTGCCCAACAGGTAATGGCGTAGTATATTCATCTTCGTTAAGCCCCAAAGAAAAGAATGTTTTATCATCCAATCTAATATCCTTGTGTTCTTTTAGATGACTATCTAGCATATCTCTAGAGGAGCTATATTTTACCATTGCAATAATATGATCGTTATTTAAGGCAGAAGATACTATGTCTGGTATGTCTGGTATAATCTTATTATATTTTTCTTTTAAAAATTCCTTTAAAGCTTCACAATACTCTTTGCCGGCGTTTTCATCACTGGCACTAAGCATGCTATTTATTTTGATAATTGGATTTAAATGACTGCCATCCATTATTCTTATTTCATGATTAGATTGAGCCAATACGCTTGATTCCATCAAAAACATAATTCCCTGAATTAATCTAGCATTTGCCTCTCCGTGAGGAAGAACTGTTTGCCAACTATAATACTGATTATTTTTTTCTCCCCATTCAGTGTTTTTGTCTTCTGATAATCCTTCAACGCCAACACCCATAGCCAACAATATATCAGTACCAGTCATTTTTTCTACAATATTACTACCATCTACAGCAATAAGAGAATAACAATAATCCAAGCTCGTTAATTTATTAATTAAATTTTTGCGTCTTAGATCTTCTATCCCTTCTTTTATTGGCTCATCCTGAGTATCAAACATTCTATTCATCTTTCCAACAGTGTCTGGGACTTTGTCCAGTATTTGAACTAATAAATCATCTGGCAGATAGGCATAATTTTTTTTGTCTTGGCTATTAACGTCCATATTATTTTTTCTTTATTTTCCCCTTATTTTTACAGAAAGATTCTACTTCTAATCGAGTTTCATCGATGAAACGTTTAGCGGAAAAATCTTTATAATTTTCTCTTTGTGATATTCTTGGCATTATCCATCGTTCTTTCCAGTATTCAGTTATTTCATTAATTGACCTGTTTACCCAAGCTGGTTTTTTACCTTTTTGAATCACATCTTCTAAATTTTTAGCCATCGGAAACAAATAAACAGCTCTCTGTATTCCATGATTAGATCCATTTGATATTCCTAAACAATCCATAGCTTGATTTATAAGTCTCATTTTTCTTGAAGGGCCACTACCATAACCTCTTTTAACATCGTAATTTCTTTTTTTCAAATATTTAATAAAGTCTTCAAATAATGTATTTGGGATATGAAAGGAGCCACTACCTTTAGTGTAACCAATAAATTTAGAAATAACATCACCATTATATTTTAATCTATTATAAACACTGCTTTTACCATATGCTCCTGTGGTTGTTATAAAAAGCAATTTTGATGGTAATTTTCTATTTTTTAAAATAGTTTTCTTGCCAGAATACTTTTTCTCAAATTTCTTTCTAATGATATCCGTTGTCATTAACGATGCCACTAATTTACCGCCGAGAATATAGTTATAAGGTGGTAAAGCTCCCAATCTTTGTGCACTCATAGACTGATTGACCCAATAATCCCTATCTTGTTTATTTATACCAAGATGTTCATCTCTTACGCTCCAACTTAAAATCGGACTCTGCAAACCAATCAACCCTATTGGCGCTTTATGATATTTGTCCCAAACAACAAATCTCATCTGTCGACCATAGGCGTGTTCATAGGGCAAGCTCCACCAAACCAAATTCCACCATCGAAATAATTTTTCGTATTTTGAACCTTCTTTAACTTCAATAATTTTTGGCTCTATTTTTTCTATGTCTAAATCAGCGCCACTAACCATATTAGCGCTTATAAAATCAATATTATTCAAAATAAACTTTTCGCTTTTAATTATTCTTTCTTTCTTGGCTAAAGAATGAACATCTCTTTTTGTTTCTCTCGTATTATCTTTTAACGAAAAACCGTGGTCGCCAACTTTATATCCCTGTTTTTTTAAAACAGTAACCACTTTTTCTCTTAGTTGTTTTTTTGTTATCTGAGGCATATTAAAACTTAACTGTCTACATTCTTATTATTTTAACATTGCATTTATTTATTCTTCATTTCCAAAATTAATTTTTCGATATCAACCCTGTGATATCTTCTATCACCACGCACGCCGAACCTTATCGCTTTTAAAAATCCCTTGTTATCCCACTTGCGCAGAGTGTTGGGGTGGCAGTGTAATAATTCACAAGCCTGGCTTAAAGTTATTATCTCATCTTTGCTATTTTTGGTCATAAAATATAATAATCTTAACTTAACACTACTTTACACTATTTTTTACATAATGTAAAGATAGAAAATGGCTAAAATATAAAGAAAAAATGAGCAAAATCATTTACCGTCTTGACAAATTACCCCTTACTTTAGCCAAAAAATCGACTTCCAAGATTTGACCGCTATTTCAGTAAGTGCTAAAATAGTTCTTGAAAGTTGGCAATTAGCGAAATGCTAATAAAAAAATAACCACTGTCAGGACAAACACTATTGTCCGTTTTAGTCTTTTTGACTGAAAGTTATTGGTTATTTTTTACCAACAACTTGTCTATACGTTTTTATGTATAAGACGCAGTCGATAAGACGGGCGTCTTTTTTATTAACGCCAAGCTAATTAACTAACTTTAAAATGTATGACAAGCAACACGTTGCAAATCGTCCAAGTCCCGATCATGGACTTGAAAGCGAGCGAATACAATCCTCGCAAGCACAGCCAAGAACAAATGGATCAGCTCAAAGAATCCATTAAGAAATATGGTTGTGTAGATCCGCTCATCGCCAATAGTGCCGATGAACGAAAAAATATTCTCATAGGTGGACACTTCCGCTTGGAAGTTCTTAAAGAACTAAACTATCAAGAAGTACCAGTCGTCTATGTTCATATTTCCGATATTGAGAAAGAAAAAGAACTCAATATCCGTCTGAACAAAAATACTGGTGATTTTGATTTTGAACTGCTAGCTAAATTTGATGAAAACTTCCTTAAAGATGTCGGCTTCTCTTCCGAGGAGTTGGATGACATTTTTGATATCGAAGATGTTCCTGAAGTATTCGACCTGAAGAAAGAATTGGAAAAGCTGGATATTAAAAATATTGAGATTCAGAAAGGCGATGTCTATGACCTAAACGGATCAAGACTAATGTGCGGTGATAGTACTATTGAAGTCGACGTGCTCAAGCTCATGGATGGAGAAAAGGCGGATATGTGCTGTACCGATGAACCATATATTTTGGATTACTTGCATGGCAAGAAGAAAAACGGGCAACCGACAGAAGGCTTCGGTTTGAAGCGTGATCGTAAATACTTAGAAACTGATAGTTTACCCGATAACTTTGTTGAGCTATGGATGGATAATATCCAAGAAGTTGCTAAAGAAGATTTTTCCATCCTGTCATATGAATGTTGGAAAAATCTGCCGATCATGTGGGCAGAAGTAGCTAAGCGCTGGAAGATACGGAATCTCATTATTTGGCATTTACCTAACCGAGTCCAAGGGTTTGCTTCTAAATATAAGTTTTTTAACAAGTATGATTTTGCCATGCTAGGATCAACGCCTGATTTCAAGATGAATGATGAGCCAGAAGACGATGAACTACTGCAGAATGAATTTATGGCGGCTCTTTATGCTACTTCTGGTAGGCCTAATTGGGAATCATATGAGAAGGGCAAAAAATATTGTCCAACCGACTTCATTGAGTTTAATGCTTCTGATGAGAAATCATCAGGCCAAGGAATTATCTTTGGCACTAAGCCAATTGAGATCCTTATTCCATATATCAAAGTCTTAACCAAAAGAAATGATATCGTTGTTGAGCCGTTCGGTGGTAGTGGATCGACTCTTATCGCCTCAACTAAACTTGGCAGGCGCTGTTTTATTATGGAAAAATCTCCTGTCTATGCCGAAGTAATCCGCAAGCGTTGGGAAAAGTTAACTGGGCTTAAAGCTAAAAAAATTAATTAGGACTTATATGATTAGCAAAGAAGCCAGAAAGCGCTTTTTGGAGATATTGCGTAAAACTCCAATCATTCAGCTGGCCTGCGAGCGCTCGGGAATATCCCGAGCCTCGCTGTACCGCTGGAAGAAGGAAGATCCAGTCTTTGCTCTCGAAGTCGACGAGGCAGTCACTGAAGGAAGCGGATTAATCACTGATATTGCCGAAAGTCAACTACTCCAAGCTATTAAAGAAAGAAACATTACAGCGGTAATGTTTTGGCTCAAGCACCATCATAAGGCTTATGCCAATAAGATAGAGCTGAGTGGCAATCTAAGTGTCAGTGATCAACTGACTCCAGAACAAGAAGAACTCGTTAAAAAAGCTCTTGAGCTGGCTTCCTTTAAAAACAATCCAAAAGAAAACGTATGAACACTTTAAATAAGACAAACAGTATTTTAGGTATTACGCCAGAAATTATTAAACGTCGGGTTGTCCGACGTGAGGTAACTAAAAATAGTCATCTTTGGTTTTTTCTTATTTACTTAGCTCAACACGTAACTTATGAGGTTGCTCCTTTCCATTATGAAATGTTTGATATTACAGAACGTGACAATTGGACAACGGCTGTATTTGTTGCTTTTAGAGGTAGTGGTAAAAGTACGATCATGACGACATCAATGCCTATTTGGTCGATACTTGGCAAAAAACAAAGAAAGTTCATCTTGATACTCGCACAAACAATGCCCCAGGCCAAACAACACCTAAAAAACATAAAGGAAGAACTTGAGCGAAATGAGCTATTGAGAAATGACCTTGGACCATTTCAGGAAGAAAGTGACGAATGGCGCTCCTTTTCTTTGGTTATTCCTAAATATAACGCCAGGATCACTGCCGCCTCGATTGACCAAAGCATTAGAGGAATGAAACACGGTTCTCATCGTCCCGACTTAGTAATTCTAGATGATGTAGAAGATTTGCATTCAGTTAAAACTCAAGAGATGCGAGACAAAACATTTAACTGGGTAATGAGCGAAGTAATGTCTATCGGAGACAAAGGCGCTCAATTCATATTTGTCGGCAACTTGCTACATGAAGATTCTCTCCTGATGCGCATTAGAAAAATGATTGAAAATAATAAAATGAATGGTATATATAAACAATATCCTCTTCTTGGTGAAAATGAAGAAATCATTTGGCCTGGTAAATATCGAAGTATGGACGATATAGAACTAGAACACCAGAAAACCGCCAATGAGGCGGCTTATCAAAGAGAGTTTATGTTAAAAATAATTCCAGGCGAAGACTGGGTAGTTAAACCAGACTGGATACATTATTATGATTCAATTCCTGGATACGAAGATTGCAAAAGGATATTGACTGGAGTAGATTTAGCGATTTCTGAAGAAGGCGATTTTACGGCGTTTGTATCTGTAAAGGTTTATGGGTACGGAGAATCAAGAAGAATATATGTGTTGCCAGACATGTTAAACGAAAGGCTAGATTTTCCAGCACAAGTTGAAGCTTGTATGATAAGATCAAATGCTTTATCATCAAGTCCGACTAAACTATGTATTGAGAGTGTTAATTATCAAACAGCCTTGTCCCAACACTTAAAAAGCAAAAACATCCCAGTAAAGGAAATGAAGCCTGGCGGTTTAAGTAAGATTGCTAGACTTAGATCAATTACTCATTTGATCAAAAATGGCACTATACTCTTCCCTAAAGAAGGTAGCGATATTTTAATCAGGCAAATAGTAGCCATGGGTGCCGAGAAACATGATGATTTAGCTGATGCCTTTGTTTATGCCATATTAGGAGTAATTGATGACTTAAGCGGTGAAGCAAGGATAGGTAGAGATCCTAATGAAGGACGAGCGATTAGAATTACTGGACAGCAAGGTAATAAATATGATTGGGATTATATATAAGGAATCTTAAGACTTTTAAGGGCTTTAGTTACCAACAGCTAGTGGTCTAGACGCCCTGGGTTCTTTGCGTCATTCATTGTAGTATATGATAAACGTAAATTACCCGGGGCTGGGCGGGCTACAAGCTCCAACAACAAATCAAAAGCCCGAGGAACCGCCGAAATACTGCCTCTATGCCAGAAAGTCGACGGAATCGGAAGAACGGCAAGTTCTTTCAATAGACAGCCAAGTCAAAGAGATGTTGGATTTGGCGGTCAAAGAAAACTTGAATGTGGTCGAAATTAAGCGTGAATCCCATAGCGCCAAAGAGACTGGTCAACGCCAGGTTTTTAATGAGCTGATCGGCGACATCAGGCAAGGCAAATTCAATGCCATCCTTACTTGGGCGCCTGATCGTATCAGTAGAAACGCTGGCGACCTTGGCGCTATTGTCGATTTAATGGATCAAGGGGTGTTAAAAGAAATTAGAACCTACGGCCAGAAGTTTTCTAATAACCCTAATGAAAAATTCTTACTGATGATTCTAGGATCGCAAGCTAAGTTAGAAAACGACAACAGGGGCGTTAATGTTAGACGAGGATTAAGGACTAGAGCGGAAATGGGGTTATGGGTTGGAGTAGCACCTCTGGGATACTTAAACCAAAACCGCAATGACAAAAAATGCCAAGTGATTATTGATCCTAAACGAGCGCCTGTTATTAAACAGATGTTTGAAAAAGTTGCTTATGAAAAATACAGCGGACGAAGATTATATCACTGGCTAACCCATGAATTAAACTTCTATACCAGAGGTAATAAGCCTCTAACTCTAAGCGGAATATACAGAGTGTTAGATAACACTTTCTACTACGGCGTCTTTGAACGACCGACTGGCAGTGGTAATTGGTATCAAGGAAAGCATAAGCCAATTATTACTCAAGAACTATTCGAGAAAGCTAAGGCGCAGTTAAAGAGAGATAATATTCAAAGAGAAAGCAAAGAGTTTGCCTTCACTAAATTAATAACTTGCGGACTCTGCGGATCAGGTATATCAGCGGAAAGCAAATACAAACAACTAAAAGACGGTACAACTGCTCATTATATTTATTATGGATGCTCACGGGGCAAAGACAGATTCTGCAAAAATAAATACATAAGAGAAGAAGAATTGATTGCTGAACTGCTGAGGATAATAGATAGGGTCAGTATTAACGAACTGGGTATGCTTAATAAGTTAGAGCTGGAAGTTGAGAGGTTTAATAAATTTCAAGGCATAGTCTTCGGCGAGAAGCCGATTAAATCCAAAAGACAAGATGTGGATATGAAAGACTACGCCAAATATGTCCTCAAGGAAGGCAGTGCTATTGAGAAACGAGAACTGCTGGCTAATTTAAGAAGTAGGATTGTACTAAAAGAAAAGAGGTTGACACTGTTAGAAGAATAAAAATTAAATGCTATACAATATCTTATATTCTATCCGAATATTCGATCTTAAATTGATAAATCATATTTTCTACATCACTCTTATTTTTGATTTTTTGTAACTCCGATGAATTTTTTCTAGAAAATTTATTAAGCTTGCTTAAATTAAAAAAGCATAATCTAATAACTTGTTTTTTTGTATATTGGTATATTATCTGGTCACTCCTTAAAAATAATTTTAATCGACTAAAAAAATCATCATAAGCCATAACTACAGCAAACAAATATAAAAATGGCATAAACAGAAAGGAAAGAATTAACGGGATGAAAAATGAACGTAAATTATTTAATGATAAGAAGCTTTGATAATCATCAATTACTTTGTAAACAAAAAATACAATAAGGAGTATAGTAATTATAGACAAGAATGAACCAATAATTTTTTTAATTTGTGAATATTCTGTTTTAATATCTGCTAAAATACCCATAGACACAATAATAAACATTATTGGAACAAAGATCATTTCAACTAAAAAACCAAAGGAGTAAAATGTGAGAATAAATTCAAGAAAGATCACTAATCTAATGTTGTCTTTTAAAACATTTTTGAAATGGTTATCATTCTGAATAGCTTTATTGCTATTTAAAAGAAGAATAAAGGCTGAACCAAATAGCCAAAATATAGTATCTTTTACTAAATATAAATCCCAGATTTTAATAATATATAAGCCCCACAGAATTAAGGAAACATAAAACAACATTGCTACGAAAACGGCAATTATTTTAATTTGAAAAAACGATTTTAAAACAGCTAAAAATGAACTACGAAAATTTTTTTGAAAAACGCCATAACAAATAAAAAGCAAAAGCCAAACCAAAACAGCCATTTCTCTACCATTCAACTCACTAGCAATAAGAGATAAAATGTTCATTATTTTTCAATTACACGTTTCTCGTCGTCAGTAATTCCATAAATCTTATAGACTACTTCATCTATTTCTTTATCAACTTTTTCTATTTCGACTTTCAAGTAGTTATATTTGTCGGTATTAACAGCCACAGATTGCAACTCCTTATGAAGATTTACCATCTGCTCCGACAACTTGACAAGTTTGTTGTAGATATTATTTTCTTCTTTATTTTTGAAATTGATTATGGCTATCGGAATTTGAGATGTATAAACTTTTTTAAATTGCAAATATCCACCCCTAACATGAGTCTCTTCGAACTTTTCTCTAAAATAATATGTTAGCAATTTTGAGTTTAATAGCGCCAATAAGTATAGATATGAATAATTATTTTCATTTAACAACACTGCATAAACTTTATTAAGCGTATAATATTTATTTTCATCAAAACAACACTCTATTTTGTTAGCAATTTCTCTTAAAAGAATCTTTGGATTATCAAAATATTTCGAATCACAAAGGTTGCCGTATTCTCCCTTGGTTTTATCTATTAAAGTTTTATCATAACGAATATATTTTCCTCGCCACTCAAAACTATATCTATGACAATCTTTGCCAGCCAGCAACTTCTTACAGTTATTATCAATTTTTTCATCTACAATTAATTTGTTTCTAACATTTCCAGTGTGTATAGTTTCTTTAATCGTTGCAATTTCACCAAGTTTTGTTGATACTTTTTCAATTTTATCAAAAAAAGTCGGAAAAGTTTTTAAAGTAAACGTTTTCCCTTTATTATTTTCAAACGCAACCTGTTCAATTTCTTCATATTTTCCGTCTGATAATTCCGATAGATCTGCGACCTTCTTTATTTTTATTTTATGTTTTTTGTTTATTTTTTTCTTTTTCTGAAGAATTATTATATAGGGATATGTTGCAGCATCCTTAAATACATCAACATTGGATACATCAATAATTTTTATAATTTCACAATTCTTTAAAATATATTCCCGAAGTTTCTCGCCATAATTAGCAATTGCATATTTATTCGAGGTAATAAAACCAAGATACCCATTTTCTTTAAGTAGCGTTATAGCCTTTTCAAAAAATAACTGATAAATATCATATTGGCCAGATGCGGTAACGAAGTTATTATCGTAAAAAGATTTTAGATTACCAGGCAATTCACGATTTCTTACATATGGCGGATTTCCTATTACGACATCAAAGCCACCTTGACCAAAAACGTTATTAAATTCCAGCTCAAAGTTAAATGGTTTTTGTTCTCGATAATTTAAACCAAAATATTGTTCGATTTTTTCATTTTCTCCAGAAACAAGTGAATTACCAGAAGCTAAATTATGTTGCAATGTTGGTAGCTTGGTTTTTTGCGATAACACTTTTAACAATAAATTAAGTTGAGCTATTTCAACAGCCTGAACATCAAGATCAACTCCAAAAATATTGTCTTTTAAGATGTTAAATTTAGCAAAAAGTGAAGTTTGCGGACTTTGTTTTGTTAGTGTATCCAAAATCTTATCATATGCAGCTCCTAAAAATGAGCCTGACCCGCAAGCAGGATCTAAAATTCTAATTTTTGAAAAATCTTTTGGTTTAGTTTTCTTTAAAACTTCCCCTAAAGTTTCCTTTATAATAAACTCCACAACATGTTTCGGCGTATAATAAATCCCTTGAGATTTTCTCTTTGATTTTGTTTTGTCTTCGCCTTTACGAACCTGAACAAAACTTAAATATTGTTCATAAATTCCCCCTAATACATCTGCGGAAATTACAGAAAAATCATATCGATAACCATCTTTAGTTTCATAAAGTCCGTTAATAACTTCACTAACCACCTTGTCGCTTATTTTCCATTCCTCACAATAATGCGGAGCAAAAAGTTTAGAGTTAAAACCATCATCAAAATCACGAAATACTTTTATTAATTGTTTATACTGCTCTGATCTTCCACCTCGAGGAATGCCAATGAGTATATTAGGTTCAATTTTTCTATCTTCGGCTGTTCGTATAAAAATGAGACGATCAAGAATTCTTTGTACTCCTTCATCCAATTCTTCACCTGATAAATTATTCTGTTTTTTGAAATCGTTAGTCAATAAAATGCGCCAAGTCATTAAATCTTCAAAAAGTTTTTCTCCAACCTGTTTTCTTTGCGTAAGCTTACCCCATTTTTGAGCTTCTCTATCTAAGAGTTTCTGTTCAAAACTCTCTTTTGATAAAAGCCAAATTTGATCAAAACGATTAATATAATCTTGGCATTTTATTTCTATAAAAAGATTCTGAGAAATGCTTTTTGGTGGCATCTCAGCATTAAAAATTTTTATACTTTCAAAGTCAGTTAAAACCGCCCAAGTTACATTCTTGTTCCAACTGTAATTTATAGCTTGTTCTGCCCATTTCCACTCATCCAAATCAACCTTCATCGCTTTTGCTTCCAAGAAAAATGTTGGTATATTATTAAGTCTAAAAGCTAAGTCGACTCTACCTCCAGATACATTTTCTTCGGTGGTAACCTCATTGTCATTAGTTAAATTTCTCATGTCCCATCCAAGGAATTCAAAAAAAGGCTCAATGAATTCATTTCTTGTTTGGGCCTCGTTGTAATCTTTTAATTTCCCAGCCTCAACAACTCGTTGATACTTTTCAATGAGTTTTGTTATCTGTATTTTTGCCTCTTCTTTTTTCATATAGATTATTTTAAAAGTTCATCAAGCGAAACACTGAGAGCGTCTGCGATTTTCTTTACTGTTTCGATTGTGGGATTAGGGGTAGACCCTGCTTCTATTTTTGAAATGGTATAAAAAGCCAAATCAGCTTTTTTCGACAAACCATCTTGTGACATTTTATTATATAGACGAAGTCTCCTTATATTTTCACCAATTTTTGATTGATTTTTTTTATTGTTCATAATACGAATATATAAAACTTTACATCTATAACTTTACCAGATTTTCATTGATTTGTAAACAAAAAGAACGGAAACAACCCGCTCTTTTTGTATATACAAATATTTTAAATTAATCTTTCATTTCATCTAATTGCTTCTTAATCTCATATGGTTTCTCAATGTGCCTTAAAATTACTTCGATAGCGCCAGAACCAGCTGTGTTTATAGCAATGTCGCCAGTCTTAGTCACCACCTTATCAAAGAATGGCTCTCTAACATGCACATCAGTAATTTTAGAATAATCAATACTAGTTGAATGGGTAGAAAGCCAGCCTGTATGAATCAGCACTCTTTTGTTGGTGAAAGCATAAGCATTAGCTACTCTTAAATAGAATTTATAATAAAAGAGTGCTATGAGAAAAGTTAAAACACCAAATCCCATAGCTGGTAATAAAAATACGCTTACAACGCCCCAGGCTATGAGATTAAATTTTATATACCGATCGCCAATAGAGAAGCTATATTTAACTTCTTCTCCTTTACTTAGGGTTTTATCCCAGATTTTTTGATAGTCCATAGTTTTTAATTATTATATTAGTACTATCGGGATCAGTTTTATAAAACAAAAACGGACACCCGACCTAGTTGCGAAACAGTAAAAGGTGTCCGTGAGGATCCTACTTACGTTCGGTCGGGATGTCCGTTCCTGTACGTAAATAGGAAAATGCCAAAAAATATGATTTGGCTAATCCTCACGTTTATTTATTACTGTTTCGCATTTAAAATATAGCTTAAATACCCATAAAAGTAAAGTAAAAGGACAAAAAAACAGGATATAAAAATCCTGCTTTTAGTTCCAAAATCCCACTTAGTCGAGTAGTAGAGATTAGAAACGAAAAAACCCAGCAAAAGCTGGGCATTCGGGTCAAACCGATACTAAATTGTCTTGGCGGAGAGAGCGGGATTCGAACCCGCGAGGGCTATTCACCCTGCCGCTTTTCGAGAGCGGTACTTTCAACCAACTCAGACATCTCTCCATAATTTATTTAAAAATACAAACAATTTTTCACTTTCAACTTCAACCCACCGAGGCGGGATAAGCCCAGCCACTTTACCCCGCCTTGACGGGGTTTACCCCGACTCGGCGGGGCTCTCCATAATTTATTTTATCAATTTAAATAATGATATTTATTATTAAATATTTTTAATATTTCAAACCAAACTAAACTGATCGACATTGCCAAAAAAATTAAAATAAAATCATTTAGATGTAATGGCGCTAGATGAAATAAACCAGACAAAAATGGTACATACAAAACAGCTATTAAACAAAATATTGCTCCAAAAATCACAGAAAATAAAATTCTATTTGCCGAGCGTAATATTTGAAAAAAGTTTTGACTCCAAGAAAGATTGGTAACAATTAACATTAAATTAGATAAAACTAATGAAGCAAAAGCAAAAGATCTTGCTTCAATTTCACCCCGACCTAATTTTATAATAAAAAAATACAAAGCAAAAGAAACTATTAAAACCGTCAAACCTTGCAACATATTAATTGCTACTGTTTTGAAATTAAACATTGACTGCTGAATATTTCTAGGTGATTTTTTCATTATACCCTCTACTTCTTTTTCTGATTCAAAAACTGTAGAACAAGCTGGATCAATAATCAATTCCAAAAAAGCAATATGAGCTGGAAAAAGTACAATCGGTAAATCAAAAACCAAAGGTAAAATAGACATACCAGCAATAGGTACATGTACAGCTAAAACATAACCCATTGCTCTTTTTAGATTATCATAAATTCTGCGTCCCAATCTGACAGCTGAGACAATCGAAGAAAAATCATCATTTAATAAAACAAGAGATGAAGCTTCACGCGCAACATCAGTTCCTCTTTCACCCATAGCAATTCCTATGTTAGCAGCTTTCAATGCTGGAGCATCATTTACTCCATCACCAGTCATGGCTGTTATTTCTTTAGTAGCTTTGAGAGCTTTGACAATCAAAAGTTTTTGTTCTGGCAAAACTCTAGCAAAAATATTTACAGTTTTAATTTTTTCTTCTAATTCTTTAAAAGAAATTTTATTTAAATCTTCTCCAGTTAAATATTCATCAGGATTTTTTAAACCAATTTTTTTAGCAATAAATTGTGCTGTGCCAGGATAATCTCCAGTGATCATTATCACTCTTATGCCAGCTTCTTGAGCTTCTGCAACTGCACTAGAAACATTTGGACGGATTGGATCAATAAAACCAAGTAAACCAACAAATTCAAAATTAAAATCATGCTGAATGCTTGGTAAATTATCTGAATAATAAACAGCTTCGGCTGATCCTAAAACTCGCAAACCTTTGTCAGCCATTTCTTTTACTTTTTGAAGAATATTTTCTTTTTCTTTGCCTTCAATATGACATAAATCAAGAATTGTTTCTGGTGCTCCTTTTGAAGCAATAACTAATTCTTGTTTATTTTTTACAGACCAGACACGAGACAGAGCCAAAAATTCTTTAGTGAGCGGATATTCTTTTTTTAAAGAAAAATTTTCATCATCTATCTTATTTTCTTTTAAATATATTTTTCCCATTGCACATAATTCTTTTTCAATTGGATCATAAGGATCTTTTTGACTAGCTAAAATTCCATATTCTAAAAGTTTTTTAAACTTATCAGGTAATTCTATTGAAGCTAAATCATTTAATTCAAAAAAAGAACCTTCTGAGTACAAACAAGCTAATTCCATTTTGTTTTGAGTTAATGTCCCAGTTTTATCAGTACAAAGTACAGTCGCTGCTCCTAATGTTTCAATAGCTGCAGCTCGTCTTGTTAACACCTTTTTTTTAGAAATTCTCCAAGCTCCAAGAGTTAAAAATATCAAAAGTACCATAGGAAATTCTTCTGGCAACATCGCCATACTCAAAGTAAGACCAGCTAATAAACCACCAATAATACTACCCTTAATCAAAATATAAACTACTACTACAAAAATACAAAGAATAATACTACTGACAGCAACGTAGCGAACTATTTTTTCTGTTTCTTTGTGTAATAATGTATCCTCGTCTTTTATTCCTTCTAAACTTTTACCAATTTTACCAATCTCAGTCTTTGAACCGATTTGACTTACTTGTGCCAAACCATGGCCACTAATAATCAATGAACCAGAATATATAAATGGAAGATCATCCCCACCTGGTCTCATTTTTTCTGTCTTTCCATCCCAAATAGATTTTCTGACTGCCACAGATTCTCCAGTCAAAAGTGATTCATCAACATTTAAATTTTCACCAGCAAGGATAAAAGCATCTGCTGGCACTCGATCTCCTTCACGTATAATAAGAATATCCCCACGAACTACTTCTCTACCCGCAATTCTTTTTTGTACACCATCACGAATAACTAAGGCTCGAGGACTTGATAAATCACGTAAAGCTTCAAGAGTTTTTTCTGTTTTTCTTTCTTGAAAAAAAGTAATACCAATCACCACAAAAACAAACAAAAGAAGCATTAAAGCATCTTTAACTTCTCCCATGAACAAATAAATCACACCACTACCAACTAATAAAAGAAGCATCGGTTCAGACAGAACACTAATCAAAATAGAAAACCAACTTTGTTTTTTTTGAGAAGGAAGTTCATTATAGCCCTCTTTTTTTAACAATTGTTGAACTTCACTTTCAGAAAGTCCTTTATATTTATAAATATTTTCCATAAATTAAAATTTGGCGAGGAATGAAGGATTCTATTTATCAACAAAAAGAAAAACATTTTTGCGGAGAATGAGGGATTCTACTTCGCCTCTCAGTGGCTTCCGCCACCTCGGGCTAGTCACCACCTCGCGGTTTAGCTCGTCAGCAAACTCGCTAAACATCACTCCGGCGTTCTCATCCCTACGCGAGAAAAACTATTTGCTCGCTCATTTTCGCTCACTTCGTTCGCGGAGAATGAGGGATTCGAACCCTCGATACCCTTTCGGATATACTGCCTTTCCAAGGCAGCGCACTCGACCACTATGCGAACTCTCCATTTTTAAACAGTATAATACAATAAAAAAATATTTTTGTCTATAATAAACAAAAAATTATTCTTTCAAAGCTTTTTCAAAAATTTTTCTAGCAGGATAAATAGAAAATAAAGCCAATTTATCTATTCTAATTTCAAAAGCTTCAAAATTTTTTTCTATTTTTTCTTTTAATTTCAAAATATTATTTTGATCTTTATCAATAGCCAAAGTTATATGAAATTCAAAATTAGCTGGATTATATTTTTCATTAGGAATTTTTTCAAAAATACTTTTTTGTATTTTTCTTAATTTATCATCATTTTTTGCAAAAAAATAAAGAATATGGCTGTTTTCTTTTCCCGACATAATTTTTACTTTATCAATTTTCAAAACAAAATTTGAAAAATTTAATTCTTTTAAAATTTCTACAACTTGTCTTTCAAATTTATTATCCCAACTAGAAATCGTAAAATGGTACGGCAAAGTATCCATTTGTTTTCTATTATCATCATCTATTCCATAAGGAATTTTACAAATTAAATTTTCTTTATCAGCCACAATTTTTTTTATTTTTTCTAGAATATCATCAGCAAACAAAGTTATTAAAGTAATTCTCTTCTGCTTTTTACCAGCAATATAATACATAATTTATTTTTACTTTCTAAATTCTTTAATAATTTTTATTGCGCTCTCTACATCATCTACGATTTGATATAACTCATCATCAAGATCCCCAATCGTTTCATATTCATGCACAAAAATTTTCTTGATATGAGCATGAAGAGGTTCCCAAAATTTATGATCAAATAAAATTATTGGAATTTTTTGCATTTTACCAGTCTGAATCAAAGTTAAAATTTCATAAAGTTGGTGAAGAGTTCCAAAACCTCCAGGAAAAAAAATGAAAGCTTTTGATGGTGCGGTTAAAATCATTTTACGAGTAAAAGGAAATTTAAAACCAATTGATTTTTTTAAATAAGGATTAGCCCGTTGTTTAGTGCCGATTTCCATATTAATACCAATTGTTTCTCCCCCATTTTCAAAAGCTCCTTTGGAAACTGCTTCCATAATTCCAGGTCCACCACCATTAACCACAGTAATTTTTTCTTCAGCTAATCTTTTACCAAATTCTTCTGCTTGTTTGTAATATGGTGAATCTGATTTTATCGCTTTTGTACCAAGCACTGTTACATCTTCGATAAGTCCAGTCAAAAAATCAAAACCTTCCACTAATTCAGCCATGATTTTAAAAATTTTCCAATCAGTTTTTTGTTGATCACATCTAAAACTGTTTGGTGATAATTCGCAAGATGAATAAGTTAAATCTTTTGCATCTTTAATAAATTCATAAGCTTCAGTAGCACTATCTACAACATGCCAACTATCAATATATTTTTTTTCTACTGAACCAACTTCAACTGAATTTTTTTTCAAAAAATCTAAAATCGGTTGCCAAAAATCTTTGCCAACTAAAATAACTGGAGCATGATGCATTTTGCCAAGTTCCATCAAATCCACCACTTCAAAAAATTCATCCATTGTTCCAAAACCACCCGGAAAATAAACAAAAGCATTAGCTGGTGAAGTAAGCATTACTTTTCTAGTAAAAAAATAATAAAAAGCTGTCGATTCTTTTACATAAGGATTTATTCTTTGTTCAAATGGTAATTGAATATTTAAACCAACTGATTTACCATCAGCTTCATAAGCTCCACGATTTGCTGCTTCCATCACTCCAGGACCACCGCCAGTAATCACAGTAAAACCATCTCGACCAAGCAGATAACCAAGTTCACGAGCAATTTTGTATTCTTTAGTATTTTCATCTAATCGTGCTGACCCAAAAATTGTTACTTCTTTTTGTAGAGAAGATAAAAATTGGTAACCTTCTACAAATTCAGACATGATTCTAAATATTCGCCAAGATTCACGATATTCTCCAGTTTCATTTATAGTATAACTAAAATCTTTTTCAGCTTGTTTTTTTATTTTTTTAATTGTTTCTTCTTTCATATTTTTTATTTAATAATTTTTTGGTATTTTATAATATTTTAAAATATAATTAGCTATTTCTGAAAAAGTCGGTGCAGCTGTAGTTGAAGAATAAATTAATTTTGGTTTTTCAAGTCTAATCATCACAATAAATTTTGGATCGTCCACTGGTCCAAAACCAATAAACGAATGGTTATACTCATCTGTATAACCATTTGGACCAGCAATTTGTGCTGTACCAGTTTTTCCTGCTAAATAATAACCATTTACTTTTGCCAAAACTCCTTGTCCTTTATCAATAACCCTGACTAACATTCCTGACAAAAGTGCTGAAGTTTTTTTTGTTAAAACATCACGGACAACTAAAGGTTTTGTTTCTTCAATTCTACCATCAAAATATTCTTTTTTCGCAATAATATATGGTTTCATAAGTTTTCCCCCATTAGCAATAGCAGCAAAAGCACTAATCATTTGAATCGGCGTTGCTGTAATTCCTTGACCAAAAGAAGCTGTGGCTGTGTAACAATCAACTTTTGTCATATCATTTCTAAGTAAAGATTCATAAGTCCCAGTATTTTCAGTATCTAATTCTAAACCAGTTTTTACACCAAAACCAAATTTTTGGATATAATCAACAAATTTTTCTTTACCTAATTTATTTACAACATAAACCATGCCAGTATTAATAGAATTTTCCAAAACTCCAGTCATGGTTTGGTCGCCATATGATTTGCCATCAGCATTTTTTATTGGTTTTGTACAACCAACTTCAGCTGAACCACTATCATGAAAATATGAATCAGGACTAAGTATTTCTTCATTTAAAGCTGCGGACATTGCAATCGGTTTAAAAATTGATCCAGGTTCATAAGGTTCATAAATATTTAAATTATTATAAACTGCTACTGAATCAACTTTTCCATAATTATTTGGATCAAAATCTGGAAAAGAACACATGGTGAGTATTGCCCCAGTTTTCGGATTCATAATAATCAGTGAAGCTGCTTGGGCTTCATATAATTCCATTCTTCTTTTTAAAATTGCACAGGTTTCAGATTGTAAAGTTCGATCTATTGTTAAATATAAATCAACACCATCTTCAGCTGGTTCAAAAGATTTTTCTGCTCCAGCAATAATACTACCTTTGGCACTTTTTAATCCTTCCAAAAATCCACCTTTACCACTTAATTCTTTATTCCAATAACCTTCTAGTCCATAATGACCTACATCATTTCCTTCATCATCTTTTCCTAAAAAACCAATTACTTGTGCAAGTAAATTATTTTCTGGATAAAAACGACTTGGCAATTCGACAAAATGTACTCCAGGTAATTCCATTTTTTCAATTTCTTCTTTTTTATCAGTTTCAATTTTATTTTCAATTGGTTCGTAAGGATCAGTTCTTTTATTAGCTTTTAAATAAATGGTTAATTTTTTTTCATCATCATAAGAAAAAAATTCAGCTAATTTTGTCGCCACTTTTTCGGCACTTTCATCATCTAAAATTTCTTTGGTATTTAAATATAAATTATAAAGTTCTTTGTTTATTACTAAAGGATAAACCATCTCACTATTTACAGATTGTAAAAAAATTGAACCGCGATTTGGATAAAGTTTTTTATATAATTCTTGATTACCTGAAGCTACTGAGGAATAAAAAGAGTGATCAATAATCATGAGCAAAAACAATCTAGCAATTATTATTAAAATACAAGCAGAAAAAAACAAACTAGCAATTCTGATTCGAGGATCAATCGCATATTTTTTTATATTACCGGGATTATTTGTCCGCAAATACATAAAAAATTTATTTTTTCTCTTTATCTATTTCACCACTTTTAATTAATTCTTTTAATGAGGTATCCATTGTCTTCATGCCATCTTTAGCACCAGTTTGCATAGCACTAACAATTTGTGATAAATTATTTTCTTTTATCATATTTGCTATAGCTGAATTATTTACTAAAATTTCTCTGGCGACAACTTGCTTCCCAGATTTTGATTTTAATAATTTTTGAGCAACAACAACTCGCAAAACTGAAGATAATTGCGATAAAACTTGTTTTTGTTTTGGTCCTTCAAATACATCCACGATTCTTTTTATAGTTTCCGCGGCATTAAAAGTGTGTAAAGTAGAAAAAACCAAATGACCAGTTTCGGCAGCAGTAAGAGCTGTCGCAATAGTTTCTGGATCACGCATTTCTCCGATAAAAATAATATCTGGATTTTGACGTAAAACATGTTTTAATGCTTCAGCAAAACTTTTTGTGTCAATTCCAATTTCTCTTTGTTCTACCATACTTTGTTTACTATTAAACAAAAATTCGATCGGATCTTCAATTGTAATAATATGTTCTTTTTTATTTTTATTGATTTCTTCTAAAATAGTCGCAATTGTTGTTGATTTTCCATTTCCAGTTGCACCGACAACCAAAACTAATCCACTTTCCAAATTTACTAATTCTAATAAATTTTCTTCAAGTCTTATATCTTCTGGAGTTGGAATTTCTTGTGGAATCAAACGACCAGACATAGCAATTCCACCTTCTTGATAATGAAAATTTACTCGGAAACGATTTTTATTATGTTCATAAGCAAAATCTAATTCCAAATTTTCTTGAAATTTCTTTTTTTGTTCAGCATTTAAAATAGAAAAAAGTTCTAATTCTAAATCTTTTTTATTTAATTCTTTATCATCTATCGCTACCAAATCACCTTCGATTCGCAAAAAAGGTTTTTCACCAGCTGCTAAAAGTATGTCTGAAGCTTTTTTCTTTATAGCTTCATCAAAAAATTTTTTTATTGTTTTCATAATTTTATTTAATTTTAAACTTTTCTTATTATAATAATACCACAATCAACGAAAAATTCAAAATGAAAAATTCAAAAAATGACGCTTCTAAAAAATACATATTTTTAATTTTACATTTTTGATTTTTAATTTATTTATTGACATTAGCAAAAAAAAAGTATATAATTTTAACACAATAAAACCGCGTTCAGACGCCGCCATCGTCTAACGGCTAGGACGCCAGGTTCTCATCCTGGTAATCGGGGTTCGATTCCCCGTGGCGGTACAAAAAAATCGAAAAAAGTCAGGGTAGCTCAGACGGTTAGAGCGTCGGATTCATAACCCGGAGGTCGGGAGTTCGATTCTCCCCCCTGACACAAAAAAACAACTTTTAATTAAGCTGTTTTTTTATTTTTAAATTTCAAATTCTTCGCCTTCGCTTGGTATTATTGTTTTTATTTTAAAATCTTTAGTTGTTTTTTCAGCCAAAGTTGTTAATGCTTTGTCTTCACCGTGAACAAAGAATATTGTCTGTAAACTATTTTTTGAATTACCAATCCAATTTAAAATTTTATTTTGATCACCATGAGCTGATAGAGCTCCGATCGCTTGAATTTGACATTTTACTTCTATTTTTTGGTGCATGACATTTACTTCTTTTTCTCCTTCGTAAAGTTTTCTACCTAAAGTTCCCTGCGCTTGATAACCAACAATGATTAAAGTTGAATTTGGATCTGAAAGATAACGTGCGGCATGATGCAAAATTCTTCCACCATTCATCATACCAGCTCCAGCAATGACCATTTTTGGTCCTTTAATTTTGTTTATTTTTTTTGAATCTCTTTTGGTGTAAGTCAATTCTAAATTTGGAAAATGTAAAAAATCATCGCCGATCATATGAAGTTTTTTTGCTTCTTCATCATAATATTCTGGATATTTATTATAAACTTTTGTCGCATCAATCGATAAAGGGCTGTCTAAATAAATTGGAATTTTTGGTAAAGTTTTTTCATGTTCAGATAAACGATTTAATTCATACAAAAATTCTTGGGTTCTTTCCAAAGAAAAAGCTGGGATCATAATTGTACCACCTTTTTGTACTCCATCTTTTATCAAACGTAAAATTATATCTTTTCTTTCTTCACTTTTTTCATGAAATCTATCACCATAAGTTGATTCGCAAACTAAATAATCAGCTTCAATTAATTTTTCTGTCTCTTTTATGATAGGCACATTTTCATTTCCAATATCTCCGGAAAAAACAATTTTTTTATTTTCTGTAAAAATAGAAACAAAAGCTGAACCAAAAATGTGTCCAGCATCTTGAAATTCTATTTCCAAATCTGGTGCTAATTTTATTTTTTTATCATAATCAATACCAGTCAAAAGACTTTTTGCATTTTTTATATCAGTTAAATCATACAAAATCGGATAAGAAAATTTTTTATTATCATATTTCATGATATTATAAGCGTCTTTCCAAATAAGTGGTGCTAATTCTTTACTTGCTTTTGTCGTATATATTTTTCCTGAAAAACCTTCTTTGACTAATTTTGGTATACGCCCACAATGATCTAGATGAGCATGAGTTAATAAAACAAAATCTATTTGTTTTGGATCAAATGGAAAATGATCAAAATTTTTTCCTTCACTAAAATCAGTGCCTTGAAACATGCCACAATCTATCAAAATTTTTTTATTATTAGTTTCTAACAAATGGCAAGATCCGGTCACTTCTTTATCCGCTCCACAAAATTTAATTTTCATAAAATATAATTAATTATTTTATTAAAATAAATACTTAATCTAATTATTTTATTATAGCAGATATTACAATAAGTCAAAAGTCTGGTTATTCTCGATTTTAGATTTTTGATTTATGAATTAATTGTTAAATCTTAAATCTAAAATCAGAAATCTAAAATTATTTTTTGGCTTTAGACTTTAGACTCAATATAAAATAAACTATCTTGAAATGTAAAATAAATTCTTACTAAAAACTATTTTGAAATAATAAGACAACTGTGCTATAATAAACTCAAATATATTATGCGTCAAGAAATAGACAAAATAGAAATAAAAGAACCACCAATCGAAGAATTAAACAAAAAAAGATCTTGCGTCAAACACGCTTGTTTTACTAGTTTCATTTTTTTTGTTTTTCTTTTCATTGTTTCTTTAACAATTTTAAAATTTACAGCTGGTCCTCGTTCTAGAGAATTAAAAGATTTACCTGATGTTTTTATAAAACAAATACCACTTTACGATATAGATAGTTTAGAATCAATTACTTATACTCCTGGGCAAGAAAAAAGCAAAAAAGCTGAAAGAATTGCTTATATTCCAAAATTAGTTTTATCCCCTTTTGTAATTTATTTTGACAAAGAATACAAATTTATTCCAATTGAAGATATAAAAAATAAAGAAGATTTAGCAAAACTTACTAAATGGGATAAATTTAAAAGATTTTTATTTAAACCAATCATGGATCACAAAGATACTTATATTATTGAATGGAAAAATTTACCAGCTAAACAAAGTTTTATTTTTGATTATTACAAAAACGAATTAAGAAAAAAAGATTTTCAAATAAAAAATGAAATACAACGTGATAATATAAAAAGTTTTATTTTCAGTCAAAAAGAAGCTGAAATAGAAGGAATTTTTTATTCAGATGATGATGCCACTACTAATTTTACAGATTTCGTCTCAATAAGTGTTGATTTATAAAATAATTTTAAAATATGTCTATCAAAGAAATAAAATATGGACAATTGACTTGGGTTAATATTAGTTCTATAAATGAAGAATCTATAAATTTTTTAAAGAAAAATTATAAATTTCATCATTTAGATTTAGATGACATAAAATCAGAAAGCCAGATCCCAAAATTAGACGTTTATAAAAATTATGTTTTTTTAATTTTACATTTTTTAAATTGGCGTCATCACGGAAAAAAAATTAGCCCCCATGAAGTTGATTTTTTTATTGGAGAAAATTATTTAGTAACTATTCAACACGGCAAAAACAAAGAAATAAAAAATTTCTTTTATCGTTGTATGAATAATAAAAAAACTAAAGAAAATTGGATGAGCAAAAATTCTGGTTATTTACTTTATAAACTTTTAGAATCTTTATTTAGTCAAAGTCGTCAGATTTTAAATAATCTTGGTAAACAAATTAGTAGTGTAGAAAATGAAATTTTTTCTGGAGAACAAGATTTGAGAATTATTCAAGAATTAGCTATTCATCGACGTAATGTTTTAAATTCTTTAAGAATAATTGACCCTCAAAGATATATTATTGCAACTCTATCTCATATCCGAAAAGATTTTCTTGATGAATCTCTTAGTCTTTATTTTGACGATATCAAAGATAATTTAGACAAAACTTGGGTTATAGTTGATACTTTCAAAGAAACAATCGATGGCTTACATCTTACCGTGGAATCAATAATTAACCAAAAAACAAATAGAGTTATTGGCGCTCTAACTGTAATTTCTGTAGCTTTGCTTCCTTTGACTTTATTATCTGGAATTTATGGTATGAATATTGATGGTTTACCTCACGCTGATAATCCAAAAATGGTTTGGTTTTTCTTTTTTCTCTTAGCAACTTTTATTATTTCTCTTATTTTAATACTCAAAAGACGAAAGTGGTTTTAAATAAGCGAGTAAGTAGATAAGTTTGTAAGCTTAATAAATTAAAAAAATTTTCCTTATTAAAAAGGGTGGGGTTATTTTAAATAATAACCTCCTCCTGTCCTCCTCCTACTAGGAGGAGGAACTTTAAAGAAAACAAAAACCCCGCTGAGTATATGCGAGGTTTTTTAAATTCTAAAATTTCTTACCCGTTTACTAACCCTACTCATTTACTCGCTTTTCATTTTCTTGCTAAAAACATTTTTTTTTGATATTATAGACAAATAAAATTAAAAAAATATGATTAGAAATTTTTGTATCATCGCTCACATTGATCACGGAAAATCAACTTTGGCTGATAGATTTCTTGAAATTACAAATACTGTTGAAAAAAGAAAAATGCGTTCTCAACTTTTAGACCAAATGGATATTGAACAAGAACGTGGTATCACTATAAAATTACAACCAGTCAGAATGAAATATAAAGACTGTATTTTAAATTTAATTGATACTCCGGGACATGTTGATTTTACTTACGAAGTGTCTCGCTCACTCGCTGCAGTAGAAGGCGCTATACTTTTGGTTGACGCAACACAAGGTGTCCAAGCTCAAACAATTGGTAATTTATATTTAGCTTTAGAACAAGACTTAACAATTATTCCAGTTTTAAACAAAATTGATTTACCAAATGCCGAAATTGAAAAAGTAAGCGAAGAAATTATCAATTTGCTTGGTTGTAAAAAAGAAGAAATTCTTAGTTGTTCAGCAAAAACTGGAGAAAACATTGATAAAATTTTAGACAAAGTTATAGAACTTGTACCTGAACCAAAAATAAATAAAGATGCTAAAACTCGAGCAATGATTTTTGATTCTTTTTATGATGATTACCGTGGTGTAGTTGCTTCGGTTAGAGTTTTTGATGGTGAATTAAAAAAAGGTGACAAAATTTATTTCATGGGTACAAAAACCGAAGCAGAAATTTTAGATTTAGGACATTATTCTCCAGAAATGATTTCTGATCCAAAACTAGAAAATGGACAAGTTGGTTATGTAGTTACAGGATTAAAAGAACTTGGTGATGTCAAAGTTGGTGATACAATAACTCATAAAGAAAATCCTAGCGACACTCCTTTATCAGGTTATCGAGAAGTTAAGCCAATGGTTTTTGCTGGAATTTTTCCTCAAGAAGGTGATGATTACAATGCACTTCGTGATGCCATGGATAAGTTAAAATTAAATGATTCTGCTTTATTTTACGAACCAGAGCAATCCCAAGCTTTAGGTTTTGGTTTTCGTTGTGGTTTTTTAGGAATGCTTCATTTAGAAATTTTTCAAGAAAGATTAGTCAGAGAATTTGGTTTACATATTATCGCAACTGTTCCTAGTGTAGCTTATCATGTTTATAAAACAAATCGAGAAAAAATTATTGTCAAAAGTCCACAAAGTTTACCAGAAACTCAATATATTGAAATGATTGAGGAACCATGGATGAATGTGGATATTATTACTCCAGAAATTTTTATTGGTAATGTAATGGGATTAGTGGCTGAACGAAAAGGATTATACAAAAATACTGAATATTTAAGTACCGGAGCTGGACAACGTGCGATGCTTCATTATGAAATGCCATTAGCTTCTCTTATCACTGATTTTTATGACAAATTAAAAACAGTTACTAGTGGTTATGCTTCACTTAATTATGAATATAAAGAATATCGTAAATCAGATGTCGTAAAAATGGATATTTTAATTGCTGAAGAAGCAGTAGAAGCTCTAGCTACTCTAGTGTGGCGTGATGAAGCTTTTCGTATCGGGAAAAAAATTGTTAATTCTTTAAAAGAAACTTTGCCAAAACAACAATTTATGATAAAAATTCAAGCAGCAATCGGAGGAAAAGTAATTGCTGCCGAAAGATTATCAGCTCTTCGAAAAGATGTTACTGCTAAATTATATGGTGGAGATGTTACTAGAAAAAGAAAATTGTTAGAAAAACAAAAGAAAGGAAAAAAGAAAATGCTTTCTTTAGGCAAAGGAAAAGTAGATATTCCTTCCGAAGCTTATTTAGCAGTTTTAAAAAGATAAACAATAATTTTATTATTTTATATGTACGGATCAAAAAAAATGAAAATCCTTTGGACAATCATTACTTTCATTGGGGTTTTTGCTATGTTATTTTTTACCATTTTGCCTTTATTTTATTAAAAGTCAAAATGAATTGTTATGCAAAAAATCTGGAAAGTCTTGCCCGAAGCTCCTAAAACTTTTTTAGAAGAAAACAAAGATTTGCCCATTATTGTGGCTAATCTACTTTTTCATAGAAAAATTTTTACCAAAGAAACAATTGGGGAATTTTTAAATCCAGATTACGAAAAACATGTTCAAGATCCTTTTATTTTTTCAGACATGAAAAAAGCTTGTAAAAGAATTTTTACAGCTATAGAAAAAAAAGAAAAAATAATAATTCATGGAGATTATGATGCTGACGGTGTTACTTCCTCAGCTATACTTTTTTTGACTTTAAAAAATATTGGTGCTGAAAATTTGGATATTTATATCCCCCATCGTGAAACTGAAGGTTATGGATTAAATTTAAAAACTATTGAAAATCTTTCTAATGAAAAAACAAACTTAATTATTACTTGCGATTGCGGAATTAGTAATTTTACAGAAATTGAATTAGCAAATGAAAAAAATATTAATGTTATTATTACTGACCATCATGAAATTCCAGAAAAAATTCCTAATGCCTATGCAATAATTCATGCCAAACTGGAAAAAAAATTTAAAAGCAAAGATATTGCTGGTTGCGCCACTGCTTTTAAACTTGCCCAAGGACTTCTCAAAACACACAAAGAACAAAAAAATAATAAACTTAATGACGGGAACAGTCATGAATATTTTGAAAAATGGCTTTTGGATTTAGTAGCTATCGGTACAATTGCTGACATGGTTCCACTTTTAAACGAATCTCGAACTCTGACTCAATTTGGCATGATAATTTTAAATAGAACAAAAAGAGTTGGACTACAAAAACTTTTATTAGAATCACGATTAGCAGAAGAAGATGGAACAAAAAAACAAGAGATAACATCAGAAATGATTAGTTTCCAGATTGCACCACGCTTAAATGCGGCTGGTCGGATGAATCATGCTAATGTTGCTTATAATTTACTTGTTACCAAAAAAGCTACGGAAGCTGTTGATTTGGCTTTTGAACTTGACCAAAATAATTTAGAAAGACAAAAATTGACTGACGAATTAGTTAATCAAGTTATCAAAGATATAGAAAAAAAACAAAAAAACAAAGATATAATTTTTTTTCTTGGACAAAAATGGTCAACAGGGATAGTTGGTTTAATTGCTAGTAAAATCAAAGAAAAATATTATAAACCGACTATTGTCATGGCAGAAAATGATGGCGAAATAACTGGTTCAGGTAGAAGTATTGATGGATTTAATATTATTGAATCTTTACAAGAAATGAATGAATTATTTACTAAATTTGGTGGACACCCAATGGCTTGTGGTTTTAGTTTAAAAACAAAAGATAATCTAGTTGATTTTGAACAAAAAATGCTAAAAAAATATCAAGAAAAAACAGTTGGACTTGATATGTCTCCGGTTTTAAATATTGATATGGAAATTGACATCAATGAAATTGATGCTCATTTATTTACTTTATTAGAAAAATTTAAACCTTTTGGCAAAGATAATGAAAAACCAAAATTTTTAGCAAAAAATCTAGAAATTTTTAGTTTTCAGGGAGTCGGCAAAGACAGTAAACATTTAAAAATGATGCTAAGAAAAGATGGCAAAATAAAAAAATTTATTGGCTGGAATTTATGTAATGAAAAAAATGACAAAACAAATTGGTGTGGAAATATAAAAGTTGGTGATAAAATTGATATTGTTTTTGAAATTGATAAAAATGTTTGGAACGGTAATAAAGAAATTCAACATACAATAATTGATCTTAAGAAGTCGAATATCTAAATAAACAAACAAATTATAAAAAATATTTTAAAAAAATTTAATTATCAACTATACTTATATGAAATTAATAATCTTTACCGACGGTGGTGCCAGAGGAAATCCTGGTCCAGCCGCAACCGGAATCGTAATTAAAAATGAAACAGGAAAAACTTTAGCTAATTACGGAGAATATTTAGGAAAACAGACAAATAATTTTGCTGAATATTCTGCTCTTATTTCCAGTCTTAAAAAAGCTTTAGAATTAAAAGCTGATGAACTAGAAATTTTTGTGGATAGTAAACTTGTTTGTGAACAATTAAATAGACGCTGGAAAGTAAAAGAACCGACTCTACAAAAACTTTTTATCGAAGCTTATAATTTGATGCAAAAATTTAAAAAAGTAAATATAAAACACACTTATCGTGAAGGAAATAAAGAGGCAGATGCTGAAGTAAATAAGATTTTAGATTCCAGAATTTAGATTTAAGATTTCCCTCCCCTATTAGGGGAGCCTGTCTGCCGATAGGCAGGGGTTAGGGTGGGGTTATTTTTTAAAAAATTTTTTTTAAATAACCTCCTCCTGACCTCCTCCTATTAGGAGGAGGAACTTTAAAAAAAACAAACTCACTATAAGGCGAGTTTTTTTGTAAAATAAAAGGTCGACATTGCTGCCGACCTGTAAAAAAGTTGGTTTTTCCCGCCGAACAGAATGTTCAGCAGAGAAAAAACCATTATCACTAGAAAGTGACGGGACTTTTTTTTATATTATACCGGATGATTGGCATACCAGTTTTCCAGACCATCGTCAAGCCATTTGCCATAAAGCAATTGCTCGTGGCACTCATTGGCAATTTTAGTCCAATCATCAGCTGACTTTTCCCAACCTTCTGGATAATCTTCATGAAAACGCTCCTCGAGCATTTCCATTTCTTCTTCCGAAAGATTATGGGGTTTTGTCCAGGTAATTTCATCGCCAACACGGCATTCAATCATTACCTTTCCTTTGCCAAGTATATAAAACTTGACAGAACCTTCTTCAGATATCTGTGAACAAGGTAAATGACCGTGCTCTTGTCCCCAGAAAATTCTGAGTTTTGTCCCTTTAAAGGACATGAATTCTTTCTTAATTTCTTCTGTTGTCAATAATTTCATTTTAATCTCCAAACTAAAAAATAATAAAGTAAACTCAAAACCTTCATTTAAACAAATAATTTTATTTATCTAAACGAAAGTTTTGTGTATAAACTTTTTTGGAGTTTTTTTTAAAGAACTTTTGTTATTATTTTAAATAACAAACCATAATATCACATTTTTATCACTTTGTCAAGCTTTTAATCACCTTTTTCCCTTATTTTAGCTAAATTTTAACAAAAAAACAGCCCTATCCCAGACTATTTTATTCTAAATTCTTAAATCTAAAATCCTAAATTACTCGATCCACCCTCTCCTAGTCTTAAATCTATATGCAAAGATAAACAAAAGTGGCAAACAAAACCAAATTAGAAGCGCTATAAAATTTGTAAATAAAATATTTATTATCTGACCAAAATTATTTTTTATTTCATCAGGCAAAAATAATAAAGCGATTGTAAAAAACAATGCTGTAATAGAAAATCTGTAAGCAAATGAAGTAGAAAAATCACTTGGACTTACTCTAGCTGAAAATTCTTTGATATTACTATGATTTAAGAGTATATGAATCAAAACAAAAAATAATCCAAATAAAATAACTCTGATATAAATATTAGAAAAAACAAAATCTCTAATTCTATGATCTAACAGTGGTAAAATAACAACAAATAAAAAACTTGTATAAACTGAAATAAAATCAATAAACAATTTTGATTTTTTAATAAATATCAGATGTAAAAATAATATTATAAAAAATAATACTATAATAAATAAATCGATATTTGGAAATAAGTTTATAAAATCCATACATTTTTATTATAACAAAAACAAATTAAAAATTCAAAATCTTTTTAAAAACTATTTTAGGAAATAAGAACAGACTGATGAATTTATATAAACTTAAAAAACAATTAACATAAACTTTTGTCATTTCGTAATCCCGACGATAAGTCGGGATGGAGAAATCCCTTAGACATCTTAAAAACATTATATTTTGTTTTAAAGAAAAAATAGTAATAATTCGCTATTTAAGGGATACCTTCGCCCCGACGATACGTCGGGGCTACGGTATGACAAAATGAACGGAGATTTGTTTTAAAGAAAAAAATATTTCCTCAATTTGTTTATCTAATTAAAAAAACAATCATATTTCAGATTGCTTTTTAGTAAAAGACTTTAGACATTAAGCTTTCAACTTATTTATATTTCTCCAAAAAATAAATCGTCGCATCTTTGACATGTCTAAATCTATCACCACCAAGTTTTTTACCACCAAACCATCTAGTCACACAAATAATTAAATTTTCTACATTATTATTTCTTAAAATTTCTAAAACAATATTCCCCGCTCCACTTTCGCCGTCATCATTTTTTACTTCAATAATTTTATTATCTTTTTTAATTCTATAAGCAAAAGTATTATGAGTCGCTTTTCTATATTTCTTATTTTGTTTTAATTTTTTTAAAAATTCATTTACTTCTTCAACACTTTTAACTTCTAAACCAGAAACACTATATTTACTTCCTTTATCTTCAATTATATTTTCAAAGATAAACATAAAATTATTTTAAAATTTCTTGTAACTCTTCTAATAATTTTTTTGTTTTTCTATCAACTTTTTTTGGTACATCAATAATCACTTTTACATATTGATCACCACGTCCACTAGAATGAAGATGAAAAGAGCCAAGTCCTTTAATCTTAAATTTTTGTTGTGAAACTGTTCCAGCAGGAATTACTAATTTTTTAATTCCATCTAAAGTATTGATTTCTACTGTGTCTCCCAAAACTGCTTGGGGATAAGAAATTTTTATTTCAGTATAAATATCATCATCTACTCTTTCAAAACCTTTTTCCGTTTCAACATGTATTCGTACATACAAATCTCCAATTAAACTGCCAACACCAGCACTTTCTCCTTTTTCTTTTAAACGAATTGCTTCGCCATCACTAATTCCAGCTGGAATTTTTATTTTATATTTTGATTCACTGCGAACCATACCATCACCACCGCAATGATGACACATTTTTTCTGGAATTTCTCCTTTACCATGACAAGCACTACAAATTACTATTTGTTCTATAGCACCAAAAAAACTTTGGCTAACTTGTCGAACTTTTCCTTGACCATTACAAGTTGGACATTTTTTCATTTTAGAATTTGGTTCTGCCCCTGTACCATGACAAACTTCACAAGGATTATTTTTCATAAGTCTAATTTCTTTTTCAACCCCAAAAATAGCTTCACGAAAAGAAATTTCAATATCAACTTGAACATCATTTCCTATTTTTTGACGGCGACCTCTTGTCGAAGAACCTCCCCCAAAACCTGAAAAAATATCACCAAAAATATCACCCAAATCTACACCACCAAAATTCATATTTTCAAATCCACCAGCTCCACCACGAGCACTACGCATAAAATCTTCCCAATTCATTCCACCACCAAAACCGCCTTGTTTATCAAAGTCAGCTCCAAACTGATCATATTTTTTTCTTTTTTCCGCATTACCTAAAACTTGATAAGCTTCATTTATCTCTTTAAATTTTTTTTCATCGCCACCTTGTTTATCAGGATGATATTTATGAGCTAATTTACGAAAAGCTTTTTTAATTTCTTCTTCCGAAGAATTTTTTTCTACACCTAAAATCTTATAATAATCTTTTGACATAAATTAAATTATTTTATTGGAAAACCATTTATAGTTTCTACATCATTGCCAGAATTTTTTATTACACCAAATTTATTTTCATATTTTTTTAAACTTTCTTCCATTGCTTTAATCATTTTTTTATAATGCATTGGACAAGTTATAATTCTGTTATTTAGATTTGCCATTGGAGAAAACATTGTTAAAAAATCCAAAATAAATTCTTCTTGCGAATATTGAATTTGAAGTGCATTTGCATAATTACCATGTAATATTTCATCTTTAGCTTTTATTTGAATTTTATTATTATTTTCCAAGATATTTGGAGAGGATTTCTCTTCCATATTTTTTTATTTTAACCTGCTAATTAAGCAAGAATATTTTAATAATGATTAAGGACAAGTCTAAAAAAACTTATCCTTAACTTTATTGAAATAATTTTTATTTTACAACTTCTCCTTCAACTGATTCACCATCATTTTTTTTGTTATCTTCAGCTTGTGATTCTGCTGTTTTATTATCAGAATTAGTTTTATACATTTTTTGGCCAACAACTTGGGCATCACGAGAAAGTTCTTCACTAGCTTTTTTTATAGCTTCAAGATCATCTCCTTTTAAAATTTCTTTTAAATTTTTTATTCCATCTTCAACTTTTTTCTTTTCATCAGCAGTAATTTCAATTTTCTTTTCTTCTACTTCTTTTAACATTTTTTCTGAAGTGTACGCAAGAGTTTCAGCTGTATTTTTTATATCAATCAATTCTCTTTTCTTTTTATCAACTTCGGCATTAGCTTCAGCATCTTTTTTCATTTTTTCAATTTCTTCTTTACTTAATCCAGAAGAAGCTTCTATTCTAATTGATTGTGCTTTATTAGTAGCTTTATCAACAGCTTTAACATTTAAAATACCATTTGCATCAATATCAAAAGTAACTTCAACTTGTGGAACACCACGTGGTGCTGGTGGAATTCCTTCAAGCATAAATCTTCCTAAAGATTTATTATCAGCAGCCATTTCTCTTTCACCTTGTAAAACATGAATTTCTACTCCTGGTTGATTATCAGCTGCTGTAGAAAATACTTGTGATTTACTGGTTGGAATTGTAGTATTTCGTTCAATAATTTTAGTCGATACACCGCCTAAAGTTTCAAGTCCAAGTGAAAGTGGTGTTACATCCAAAAGTAATATATCTTTTCCAAGATCACCTTGAAGTTGTCCAGCTTGGATAGCTGCACCAGCAGCCACAACTTCGTCTGGGTTAACACTTGAATTTGGTTTTTTACCAAAAAATTCTTCAACTTTCTTTTGAACTAAAGGCATACGAGTCATACCACCAACCAAAACTACTTCATCAATATCTTCTTTTTTAAATCCAGCATCATCTAAAGCTTTTTGAACTGGAATCAAAGTTTTTTCTACTAAATCACCAACTAATTCTTCTAATTTAGCGCGATTTAATTTTAAATTTAAATGTTTTGGACCTTCAGCTCCAGCAGTGATAAACGGTTCATTGATTTCTGTTTCTGGAGTACTTGAAAGTTCAATTTTTGCTTTTTCAGCTGCATCTTTTACTCTTTGCAAAGCTAAAGGATCTGTCCCCAAGTCAGTTCCTTCTTGTTTTTTAAATTCTGCTAAAATCCATTCAATAATTTTTTGATCAAAATCATCACCACCAAGATAAGTATTACCATTAGTAGATTTTACTTCAACTGTAGAATTATTTTCTTCGTTATCATGAGTAATTTCCAAAATAGAAATATCAAAAGTACCACCACCTAAATCATAAACTGCTATTTGTTGATCTTTTTTCTTGTCAAAACCATAAGCAAAAGCTGCTGCTGTTGGTTCGTTAATAATACGTTTTACTTCTAAACCTGCAATTTGTCCAGCATCTTTAGTAGCTTGTCTTTGAGAATCATCAAAATATGCTGGAACTGTAATCACAGCTTCAGTTATTTTTTCACCCAATTTAGCTTCTGCATCTTCTTTTAATTTTCTAAGTATCATTGCAGAAATTTCTTGTGGGCTATAAGTTTTTTCTCCCATTTTTACTTTTATTTTTTCGCCTTCAGCTACGATTTCAAAAGGAGAATGTTTTTTCATTTCAGCAACTTCTTGATCATTTGGTCTTCTACCGATCAATCTTTTTATTGAATAAAGAGTATTTTTTGGATTGGTAATTGCTTGTCTTTTTGCTAATTGACCAACTAAAATTTCGCCAATTTTTGTATTAGCAATCATTGAAGGAGTTGTTCTGTTTCCTTCTTTATTTTCCAAAACTTTTACTTGGCCACCTTCAACAATTGCCATACAACTGTTTGTAGTTCCAAGATCTATACCTAATATTTTTGACATAATTTTTATATTAATTAATGATTAAATTTTTTTAGTAAATTTTTGTAATTTGCTGTGTTTATTTTGATTTAAATGTTATAAGTCAAAAGTCAAAAGTCTAAAGTCATTTTTTAAAGAAAGTTTTTTATATAAACTTTGTTTTTTTAGATAAACAAATTTTATATTTTATCCATTCTTATTGAAAATTTTTGACTTTTTCCTTTTTGCTTTTTACTTTATTTTAATGCTTATTTTTTTAGCAGTAGTTTTTTCTTTTTTTGGACAAGTGATTTTTAAAATTCCATTTTCAAATTCAGCATTAATTTTTTCTTCAACAACTGGAGTTGGCAAAGTAATTTGTCTAAAAAATGATCCACTTCTAATTTCTTTACGATAATAATTTTTTTCATCAATTTCATGTTCTTTTTTATTTTGTCCTTGAATTGATAAAATTCCTTTTTCAATACTTACTTCAATATCTTCAATTTTTACACCTGCCAAAGGAGCTTCTACTATTACATCTTTTTCTGTTTCGTAGATATCCATTGCTGGGACAAAAGATTTTAATAAATGATTTTCTTTCATTAATGGAAAATCTTTCATTAATTCTTCCATTTCTTGAAAAGGATTAGGCGCATTATTATATTTTATAATTGACATATATTTTAAAATTAAAATTTATTTTTATTTAGATGTTATTACTTTGGCTACTTTTATAATTTTTCCATTCATGAGATACCCAGCTTCAATTTCTTTTAAAATTATTCCACTCTCTTCACCATTTTGTCCTTCTTCTTCTGAAACTGCTTCATGCAAATTAGCATCAAATTTTTCTCCCACAGTTTTTATTTCTTCAATATTATTATTAGCTAAGACTGAACGAAACTGCTTCATAATATATTCTATTCCTTTTTTCCAATTTTCTGTTTTTTGATCGATTTCCCCAAATTCTACACTAAAAGCTTTTTTAAAATTATCATATATTGGAATAAATTCTTCCAAAATTTGTGCTCGACTCCAATCTAAATATTCTTTTCTTTTTATTTCAGTTTCTCTTAAAAGATTTTCATAGTCTGCTCGAGCTCTTTGCCAGCCACTTTTATATTCAGCTGTTTCATTTTTTAATTTATCCAATTCGGTTTCTGAAATTTTTATTTGCCGTATTTTTGTTTTTGGTTTTATTTGTTCTTCTGTCATATAAAATTAAAATAATTCTTTTAAATAATTGAAATAAGAAAATACTTTTTTATAATCAGTACGCAGTGGACTTAAAACAGTGATTATTTTATGGTCAGAAATTTTTAAACCAAAAAGTGAACAAGTAGCATCCAAAGGATTTTCTTTTCCTAGAAAACATTGGATTTCTTTGGTCTTCATTTTATTATTCAAATCACAAATTCGATGTTCACAACGATCAAAAATTCCTGAAACATTAATCGTTAAATTATAATCTCTAAATTCTGGCTGAGAAAATAAATTAGAAAGTCCAGTATAATAAATAAAATCTTTTTTGATATTAACTATCACAGCCAAACCAGTTTTTTCTGCTAAAATTTTGCCTAAAAGTTTTAATCTATTTTCTTCATCTTTTTCTGCTAAAATTTTTATTATATCTTCACTATCACGAGTGGAAATTTTCTTTGGTTTCATTAAATTGTTTATATAATATTTATAACCAGTTTCAGTTGGAATTCTACCTGATGAAGTGTGTGGATGCGACAAAAAACCTTGTTCTTCCAAAGAACGCATTTCATTTCTAGCAGTGGCTTCACCTATTTCCAAATCAAAATTAGATATCAAAAATTTTGAACCAACTGGTTCAGCATCTTTAATATAATTTTCTATGATAAACTGTAAAATTTTATCTTGACGATTATTCATATGTTTTATCACTCTATACTTACGAGTGATAATATAACATGAACAGAAAAAAGTGTCAAATAATTCAAAAATAAAAAAAGTGGATAACTTTACAAATTCAAAAATAAAAATTAAAAAGGAAAAAATAAATTTTATCTACTTTAATTTACTATTCTTTTTGTGTTTATTCATTGTTTAAAATTTGTTTTATAAAATAAACCAATCATAAACAAATATCCTAGCTAAAAAACAAATTCACAACCACTTTTGTCATGTTGAACCGAACGAAGTGAGGGTGAAACATCCCTTAAACAGTGAGTTGCCACTAATTTTTCTTTAAAACAAAATATAATGTTTTAAGAAGTCTAAGGGATTTCTCCGCTTCGCTACGAAATGACAAAAGGGTAAGTTTTGTTTATTTTAATTTGTTAAATTTCCCAGTGTTTATTCATTGTTTAAAATTTGTTTTATAAAATAAACCAATCATAAACAAATATCCTAGCTAAAAAACAAATTCACAACCACTTTTGTCATGTTGAACCGAACGAAGTGAGGGTGAAACATCCCTTAAACAGTGAGTTGCCACTAATTTTTCTTTAAAACAAAATATAATGTTTTAAGAAGTCTAAGGGATTTCTCCGCTTCGCTACGAAATGACAAAAGAGTAAGTTTTGTTTATTTTAATTTGTTAAATTTCCCAGTGTTTATTCATTGTTTAAAATTTGTTTTAACTCTTAAATCTAAAATCATAAATCTTAAATAAAAACAGCCATATCTCAGACTGTCTTATTTAACGAAATCTTTTGACTTCCTGCCTGCCGGCAGGCAGGTTTACTTTTAACTTTTTACTTTATCAACAATATTCTCTGCATTTATCTCTTCATAATTCAATAATTCTTCCGACGTTCCAGAATGTGGCATTTTATTTACAGCTAAACTTATTATCTCCCCTTTTTCATTTGCAAGTTCTGTACAAATCGCTTCATAAATTCCACCTTGTTTATAATGATCTTCAACTACAATTATTTTTTTTGTTTCTTTTAAAGCTGTTTTTAAAGTTTCTATATCTAACGGTTTTATTGAATACAAATCAATTACTCTAGCATAAATTTTCTTTTCTTTTAAAATTTCATAAGCTTTAAGACACTCATGCAAAGTTATTCCAGCACCAACTAAAGACACAGTATCTTTTTTATTTGAACGCAAAATTTTTGAACCACCAATTTTGAATTCTTCATCATAATCATAAATTACAGGTAAATCTTGTCTGGTTGTGCGTAAATAAGAAATATTTGAATAATCAATCATCAATTTCAAAATTTTTCCCAAACTGACAGCGTCGGCTGGATAAAAAATTACTGAATTAAAAATTGTTCTAAACATAGCAATATCTTCTAATCCCATTTGAGAAACACCATCAGGACCAATTGAAACTCCAGCGTGTGAACCAACAAAACTGATATTTGCTTTGGAGTAGGCCGCCATTCGAATTTGGTCAAAAGCTCTAGTTAAAAAAGCAGAAAAAGTAGAAGCAAAAACTTTTTTGCCACGACTAGACAGACCTAAAGCAGTGCCGACCATATTTTGTTCAGCTATAAACATTTCAAAAAAATTTTGTGGGTAAGCTTCAGCAAAAACTTTTGCACAAGTTGAATTACCTGTTTCAGCATCTAAAACCAAAAAATCTGGGTGAGCTTGAAACAAATTTATCAATTCATAACCATAGGCTTGTCGTGGTGAAATTTTTTCTCCGATTTTATATATTTTTAAATCAAAACGTTTTTTTTCTTTTTTGGCTGGAGAAAAAAAATCTGGATTTTTTATTGTATATTTTATATTTTTATTTATAACCCCAAGTTCTTTTAAAGCTGATTTAAGTTCATTTTCATTTAAAGTTTTTCCATGCCAATTTTCTTTATTTTCCAAAAAACTAATTCCCTGTCCTTTTTTAGTTTTAGCTAAAATACAAACTGGTTTATTCTTTTCTTTAGTGGCACGCGCAAAAACTTTTTTTAATTGACAAATATTTTTACCATCAACAATAAAAGTTTTCCAACCAAAACTTTTGAATCTTTTTTTGTAAGTTTTTAAATCATAAGCTAACATTGTTTTGCCTCTTTGTCCTAAACTATTGATATCTATTATAGCAACCAAATTATTCAATTTATAATAACTAGCTAATTGGACAGCTTCCCAAACTGAACCTTCCGCAATTTCGCTGTCTCCTAATAAAACATAAGTTTTATAATTTAAACTATCAATTTTTGCATTTAAAGCTGTGCCGACTCCGATTGATAATCCTTGGCCAAGAGATCCAGTAGCTGCTTCTGTATATTTAAAATTCATTGTAGGATGACCTTCTAATTTTGAATCAAATTTTCGTAAAGTTAAAAGTTCTTTTTCGGATAAAACTCCCAAAACTGTATACAAAGAATAAAGTAAAGGTGCAGCATGTCCTTTGGAAAAAACTAGTCGATCATTATTTTTATTACTTGGATCATTTAAATCAGTTTTAAAAAAACCATTAAAAAACAAAGCTGTCATAATTTCTACAGCTGACAAAGATGAAGTTGGGTGTCCAGAACCAGCTACAGTTGTAGAAGATAAAATATAATATCGCAAAAGTTTAGCAATATTTTTTAGTTCTTTATTTTTCATATATATTTTTATTTTAAAGTAATTAACATATTATAAAATAAAAACAATAAAAAGTAAAAAAACATAATTAAAAAATGGCTAAAAAATGGCATAATTGACAAAAAACATTTTTTTTGATAAGATGTTTTTAGATTTAATTAAAAATACTATCAGTAAAGTTAGTTTAAGAATGAAATAAAATAAATAGTAAAAAATCTTATTTTTATGAAAAAATCCCTTATTTTAGACAAAAAAACAAAGATAGAGCTGAGTTAAGCTTACTTTTTTGTTTTTTAAAATAGGGAAAATTTTTACTAATTATTTTTTGATAACTTAGACTCAAACTTTGATAGTTATGAGTTTTTTTATTTATATGTCAGAATTATTTATATTATTTTCAGCCTTAGCCGGACTTGGATTAGGCATAGGACTGGGATATTTTATTCGTAAACAAGTCGGTCAAGCTAAAGCCAATTCGGTTGAAGCAAAAGCCGAAAAAATGATTGTGGAAGCAAAAAACAAAGAAAAAGAATTGCTTTTACAAGCTAAAGAACAAGCTATAAAAATCATAGACCAAGCAAAAAAAGAAGAAAACGAAAGACGACATGAAATTCAAAATACACAATCTCGTTTGGAAAAAAGAGAAGCTATGTTTGATCAAAAATTAATGGAGATTGAAGAAAGAAAAACCGCTTTACAAAAAAAAGCTGATGAAATTCATGCCATCAAAGCCAAGATTGATGATTTAAAAATTCAAACCGAAAAAAAATTAGAATCAGTTTCAGGTTATTCAAAAGCAGAAGCAAAAGATGAAATTATCAAAGTTGTTGAAGAAGAATCAGCTGAGGAACTTTATGGTCGCATTCAAAAAATTGAAAAAAGCCACAGTGAAAAATACGAACAAAAGGCTAAAGAAATTATTTTAAACTCAATCCAAAGATGCGCAGCTGACCATTCTAGCGAAACTACTTCAACTGCAGTGAGTTTACCAAATGACGAAATGAAAGGTAGAATTATTGGTAAAGATGGACGCAATATAAAAACTATAGAAAAAATGACTGGATGTGAACTTATCATTGATGATACACCAGACATTATTTTAATTTCAGGTTTTTCCCCTATTCGTCGTCGTGTAGTTCAAATTGCTTTAGAAAAATTGATTAAAGATGGTAGAATCCAACCAGCTAGAATAGAAGAATTTATTGAAGAAGCAAAAAAAGAATTAGCTGTTGATATAAAACAAGCTGGCGAAGAATCTTTATATAAACTTGGTATTGCTGGTATTGATCCAAAATTGGTTTCTATTGTTGGTAGATTAAAATATCGAACTAGCTATGGCCAAAATATTTTAAATCATTCAATTGAAGTTGCTCAATTATCAGCACTTATGGCCGAAGAGTTAGGAATAGATCCAAACTTGGCAAAAAAAGCTGGTTTTTTCCATGATATTGGAAAATCAGTAGACCAAGAAACTCAAGGTTCTCATCCTGAAATCGGAGCTACAATTTTAAAAAAATATGGTTTAGCAGAAGAAATAGTAAAAGCAGCTTTAGAACACCACGAAGATAAACCTGAATCACTTATTACTCAAATAGTAAAAGCAGCTGATGCGATTTCTAGTTCTCGAGTTGGAGCTAGACGTGATACTTATGAACAATATGTTACTAGATTAGAAGAATTAGAAGCAACTGCAAAAGATTTTCCAGGAATTGACAAAGTTTATGCAATTCAAGCAGGTCGTGAAGTTAGAATTTTTGTCAAACCAGAAGAAGTTGATGATTACGAAGCATATAATTTAGCTAAAGATATTGCTAGAAAAATTGAAAATGAATTACAATATCCTGGTGAAATTAAAGTAAATGTTATTCGTGAAACTAGAGTTATAGAATACGCAAAATAAAAAAAACGCCTAAGGAGTTTTTTTTATTAGTTAAAAGTCTAATTTTAAAAGGAAAAAGTAAAAAATAACCTGAACAAGGTTATTTTTTTATTTAAGATTTTTGATTCCTGCCTGTCGACAGACATAGCTAGATTTTAGAATTCTGTTTATAAAAAATTAAACTCCTTATAAGGGAGTTTTTTGTTTTTAAAAAATTTTTAAATAAAAAAGAGCCGACGTGAGCCGGCTCAAAAAAAGATAACATATCAAAGTTTAGTCCTTTGGGTAATCATCGGATTACCCATGCTATCGTATTTTACGATAGTAAACTCCCCCTGCTTTATTTCAAAAATTTTTAAATAAAAAGGAACTTTACTGACCAAAAAAAATAATACGAATAGGAAAGAAGAAAAGAAAATTTCTTCTGTTATCCTTCTATTAATGGAAATTACGAGCCAATTTCCCAAATAAAAAGTTGGACACATCCCGAATAAGTACCAAAAGTATGATGACTTTAAATACTTCATAGCGAGATCATCTTCCCGTAATTTCAAATCCATTATTAATGGAACAAAAAAAATAAAAAAATAAAATACAAGAACCCGATTAAATTCGTAACTGACAAAAGTTCCGAATACACTACCATCAAAGTCAAAGGGCACACACTTACTGTGGCCCATAAATAACTCAATACAAATTTGGAAAGATGTTTTTTAATTTCTTTCATTTTAATCTCCAACAAAAAAAATAATTAAATCCACAAAACCTTCATTTAAACAAATAATTTTATTTATCTAAATGAAAGTTTTGTATATAAATTTTTTGGAGATTTTTGTAAAGAACTAATGATCTAATGTAACATAAAATAACTATTTTGTCAATTATTTTATTAACTTTGATTTTAAATAAAAAAACAAAAATATATTTAAAAAATCTAAAATCATAGATCATAGATCATAATTCTAAAATTAATTTATTTTCTTTAAAACTTTTTTTAATTGTTTAATATTTTCGACTTTTACTAATTCTAATTTTATTTCTTTTATATTGTTTATTCCTTTAAAATAAAAAAGTAAATGTTTACGAAAAGTTTTCAAACCATTTTCTTTACCATAAAATTTTTGATGTTTCTTAGCATGTAATAAAACAATCTTTTTTATTTCTTTTAAAGTTTTATCTTTATCAGAAAAAATCCACGGATTACCAAGTGCTCCTCTACCGATCATCACTCCGTCTGCTTTTGTAATATCAAAACATTTTTTTATATCTTCTTTATTTTTTATATCGCCATTGGCAATTATTGGAATTACTAATTCTTCTTTTATTTTTTTAATCATTTCCCAATCAGCTTTTCCACTATATGCTTGCGATTTTGTTCGTCCATGCACTGACAAAAAATCAACTCCTGCTTTTTGTAATTCTTTTCCAAAATTTAATATTTCATTTTTATCTGACCAACCAAGTCTAGTTTTAACACTTATTGGAACTCCTAAATTTGCTTCTTTTAATTTTTTTATAAGTTCTCCAGCTAATTTTGGATCTTTCATCAAAGAAGCACCGGCTTTATTTTTTTTTGTTATTTTTGGTACTGGACAACCCATATTGATATCTATACCGTCAGTTCCAAATTCATTAACAATAATTTTTGCAGCTGTGACTAAAGTTTTTGGATTAGAACCAAAAATTTGATGAATTATTGGTCTTTCAATTTTTTGATATCCACATTTTTTTAATGTTTTTTCATTGCGACGTGCAATAGCTTCAGCACTAAGCATTTCACGAAAAATTACAAAATTTTTACCAGCAACTTTTCTGCAAATAAAACAAAAAGGGCTGTCAGTCAGATCAACCATTGGAGCCAAAAAAATTCTTGATTTATATTTGGCAAACAAATCCATACTATTTATTCAAAATTAATTGTTTCGCCAGTATCTGTTTTATAAGAATTTTTTACTGTTTCTTCTTCTGTATTTTTTATTTCTTTATTTTCAGCTGTATAATCAGAAATCAAATTATCTGATAAATAATCAATAGGCAAACCTGCTGGAGGTTCGGCCATTTTGTTGCTAGATTTTTGTAAAAGTGGTGCCCTAACATTTGACATTGGGAAATGCCAAACTGAAGCTAATTCTTCTATATTTAAAATAAATGGATTAGCCGCAAAACCAATTTTTCTTTTTTTATAAGCTTTAAAGAAATCTGTTTTTTTAATTGCAGATTTTTTTGGGTCTCGATCAATTGTTGTACTTTGGACAACTAATGAATTTGAACTTGGATTATTAAATTGATTGATAGCACCAACTAAAGATTTTACTCCACGATCTGGATTAAAAATTTCCTTTCTTGCTATATAAGCAGCTCGCATTTTTGTTTTAAAACCAATTTTTTCAATTTTTCTTTCCATTGATTCAACTAATTTTCTTTGACCAGGAGTTAAAAACTGTAAATTATTTTTTGGCCCGTTATCAGAACTAGAAGATGCGTCATCAAATCCAAAACCAAAAATTTGTCTTTTGATTTCTGATAAACTTGACCCAATTTCTTGAACAATTTTAGAATCAGACAAGAGACTTTTTTTTGCTTTTTTCTCACCAATTATATCTTTGATTTTTTCAATAACTCCTTCTTTCCAAGAATTGTCTATAGGCTGAATCAAAATCTGAAACCACATCTGTTCACCATGACCTATTCTAGCAAAAGATTCCAAAAAAGAACTCATTGGATCTTTCAAAACATCTTCTTTTGTAATATTGTAAACAAATTCATCATAACAACGAATTGGAAAAGCAGAGTTTTCTGCTAAAGAAAAGTCAGCCATCCAAATATCATATTCATTATTTGGATAAACACTTGGAATATAATCTACATAATCTTCAACTTCAGTAATTTCTGCTTCTGGATATTGTGCATAAATTGAAGCTTCTACTAAATCTCGATAAGTTTCTTCAGTCCAAATCACAAATTGAATATAACCTTCTATACTCACAATTTCTAAACTAAACCATTTTTGTTTATAACCTTCACGAAATTTACCAATCAAATCTGGTTTATCAAAAGCTCCGGATAAATTTGAAAAAATCTGTTCTACAGCTTTTGGAGTTTGTAAATTTAACTGTGGAATATCTATAGCTAAAACTATATTTTTCCAATTTTTATTCTTTTTATCTTTTACATAATCAGTATAAAGTTCAATTCCAGCAAAAAACAAAAACCAAACCAAAACTATCCAACCAAAAATCGCAAAAATTTCTTTAACTATTTCTGTTGAAGATTGATTTAAAAAAATATTTAAAAATTGAATTGCATAATTTAACCAATTCATAAATTTAGACGTCAATCAATTTAAAAATCAAAGGATACAAAATAACAAAACCGAAAATTAACGGCCACCAAGAACGGACACCAGCAAAATAACCTGCTGTCCAAACAATAATTAAAATTACTAAAACTATTAATGAAATTAAATGTCGCAAAAATTTATCGCCCATATTTTTTTGGATAAAATTTATATTTATATTATAACACAAAATACCAAAAAAATTAAAGTGTTTAATACTTTTTATAAAAAATCTTCAAAAAAACAAAATCCGCTTTATTAAAACGGATTTTTAAATTGATATTTTATTCTATTTCTCTAACTTCAAGTAAATTTACATTTCCAGCTTCTCCGACAGGTTCACCAGCAACTACTATTATTTTATCTCCGCTAGTTACCATTTTTTTTCTTTTTAATTCTACAACTGATTTTTCTACTAATTCTTCTATAGAATCGCATGGTTCCAAAATAAAAGGTTTTACTCCCCAAACTAAATTTAATTGTCTCTTTACTCTATCAGTACTTGTAGCCACAACAATTGGAAATGATGGACGATAACGACTGATAAGTCTAGCGGTTTCTCCAGATATAGAAGCAGCTAAAATTAATTTAGCATTAACTTTTTGAGCAACCATTTTTGATAAACCACTGATTGTATCGTCTATTTTGTGAGTTTTATTAGTTGGTTCTTGTAATGGCAAATCTTCTCGATGTGATTTTTCTGCACGACAAATTATTTTTGTCATTGTTTCTACAGCTTCAACTGGATATTTTCCTGTAGAAGTTTCATTAGAAAGCATAACAGCATCAGTGTCGTCCAAAACAGCGTTAGAAACATCAGAAACTTCTGCTCTAGTTGGACGTGGGCGTTCACTCATAGAATCAAGCATCTGAGTTGCAACAATAACTGGTTTTGCATGATGTAAAGCTCGGCTGATAAGTTCTTTTTGAACTATTGGTACATCTTCGGCTGGAATTTCTACACCCAAATCACCTCTCGCAATCATAATAGCATCCACCACATCTAATATTTCATCAATATTTTTTACTGCTTCTGGTTTTTCTATTTTAGCAATTATTTTTATTTCTGGTAAATCTGTAATACCTAATTTTTTTTCTATTTCTTTTATATAAAATTTTAGATCCAAAATATCTTTAGCTTTCATAACAAAAGAAATTGCAATCATATCAACTCTTTCTCTTACGCCAAATACAATGTCTTCTTTATCTTTTGCTGTCAAAACTTCTAATTCGGAAAAATCAGTTTTTGGTAAATTTATTCCTTTGTTTGATTTTAAAATTCCATTTAAAACTGCTTTTGTTTTTATATCTTTACCATTAACTTCCAAAACTTTTACTTCTAATTTTCCATCATCCATAAGTAAAACATCATCAACAGAAACAAATTCATGCAATCTTTCAAAACCAATTGGGATAGCTTTTTTATTATTCAAATCAGTAGAAAAAAGATATTCTTCACCAGCTTTTAATTCAATTCCTTCATCTGGCAATTTTCCAATTCTTATTTTTGGTCCTTGTAAATCTTGTAAAACTGTCACAGTTTCACCAGTCTTTTTTTCCACTTCTCTAACAGTATCAAGTAATTTTTTATGGTTTTCATGTGTACCATGAGAAAAATTCAGTCGAGCAACATTCATCCCTGATTTAACTAATTTTTCTATAATTTCAAAACTTTCAGTGGAAGGTCCAAGCGTGCAGAGAATTTTTGTTTGTTTTTGCATACTAAAATTTTTTTTATTTCTAAATTTAGATAATTATAGCTAAAAAAATGATTAAAGTCAATAAATATATTTTTTGAATGTTTGTTTAAGAAAATGTTTTGTTGAGTGTTTAAAAAATAATTAGCGATAGTTCATTGTCTAAGGGATGCTTCACTCTCACTTCGTTCGGTTCAACATGACAAAGTGTAGGTTTGAATATTTTTAAAATGATTAGCGGTAATTCACTATTTAAGGGATCCCGACTTAGTCGGGATGACAAAGTGAGAGTGTGATTGTTTTTTAGTCTGTTTAAACTTATCAGGATGTTTTTTTATTTTAAAAATAAATTTAAAACAAAAATTAAACACTAAAAAATTAACAAATTAAAATAGTCAAAACTTACTTTTTTGTCATTCTGAGTCCTCCGACGTGACGTCGGAGGTGAAGAATCCCTTAGACTTTTTAATCCACTTATTATTGAATTAAAAGTGTTTAGTGATAATTCATTGTCTAAGGGATCCTTCGTCTCCAATAGCGGTAATTCACTATTTAAGGGATCCCGACTTAGTCGGGATGACAAAGTGAGAGTGCAATTGTTTTTTAGTCTGTCTGTTTAATCTTTTTGTTCAATTATTTTTAAACGTCTTTAAAAAACTCCACATACATTTTGTCATTTTGTAATTCCTATAGATGTTAGGTAATTCGTTGACAAAAGTGATTGTTAATATTTTTTTTAGTTTATTTAAATTTGTCAGTTTGGTTTTATTTTTTAAACAACCAAAAACCCGCTAAAAGCGGGTCTTGGTTTTATCTGTTCTTATTTTTAAGATAAGAACTATTTTTACTCAAGAGAATAAACTAGTTATTCTTTGGAGCTGATAATTTTGTACCAGTAATAGTTTCTGTATCAAGCAATAAACCATTAAATACTGTGTTGCTTACGCCGTTATAACCATCATACCAATCGATGTTATTGTCGGCATCAGCACCAGTACCAGCACCTTTCAAATCATCCATGTTTACTTGGAACCAGTTTACTACGTTTGTAGCTGTAGATAAACCATTTACGGTTACCTTTACTACATAGTAAGCTGTTTCACCAGCGTTGATTTTTGCATCATCGCCTAAAACAGTAGACAAACTTGAAGTTACTAATGTGGCTGTTGCGCCAGAATCTGAAACTGTCAAAGCTTTTGCTGCTACAGCACCATTGATTCTCTTGATTGTAGCACCAGAGAATGTTGTACTTGCATTTTTAGCAACATCTAATCTAATAGCATCTAAAAGAGTTTTTACAGCATTACCGTTTAAATCAGTATTTGTATTATTTTCTGCAGTTACAGAAATAATCATAGCTGTATATTGACCTTCAGCGCTGATAGCTGTATCAACTGTTTCACCACCGTAAGAACTTACAGTAGAAACTGCTGATAATCTTGAAGCTGATAAATAGAAAGCTTTTGAACTTGCTGTTTCAGTATCACCTGCTTCACCGAATGTATCGTTAAGACCTAAGTCAAATACGATTTCTCCAGCAGAAGCTCCGTCATTAGCATAAGCTAATGCATCTCCGCTGTCTACACCACGAGCAGTAACTCCAGTGTTAGCAACTTTGAATGCAACTGAATCATGAGTATCACCGGTATAATCTTTACCGATATTGTTGAATTTAACTTTGATTGTCCAATCATGTGTACCTTTTGTTATAACTTTATTCAAGTCTGTAAAGGTAGCTGTTGAACCATCTAAAGTTGTACAAGCTACTTCTGTAGTACCTTCTAATAAGCATACTGATTCTACTGAATCATTTGAAGTAGCATTAGCATTTGTAAGAACTAAATCTTCGATTTTAATATCTTCGTAATCAGCTCTTATTCTTAATTTACCAACTGTTGATTCTGAACCAGCTAATACGATTCTGTCTTTATTAAAGCCAGTATCGTTGTTTCTCATTTGAACATACAAAATACCTGTAGTTCTAACTGAAACTGTTCTAGCTGTAGAAATTACGTTGTTTTCATCAATTTCTGTACCAGCACTATTTGTAGCTGTAACTGTATCATTATCATCATCTTTTACTGTCATAGAATACAATTCAATTTTTGTATCTTTGTTTGTATCATCAGCAGTAGAAGCGATTTTACCCATTACTTTAAAGGTAACTTTGCTACCTTTTGTAACAGTGAAATCAACAGTATCAAAATCGATTGAACCTTCATCTAATTGAGAGTTAGTAAGAAGTTGTTCTTTTGTACCATTTACATAAAGACCTATTTCAGACCAGTTATCTGTGTCAAAATAAGCATTTGTTGTTGTAGCACGGAAGATTGCTCTTTCTACTCTTACATCACCAGCAACAGCTTCCATTGTACCTTCGAAAACTACTACGTTTTCTTGGTCTTCTACTACATCAATGCTAGACAAGTTGGTTGATCTTACTTTCAAAGAAGGAGTTTTAACAGTAACTTTTTTACCTGTGAATGATCCGATTGAGAAATTATCAACAGTATCACCTTCAGGTTGTGTTTCAGCTTGTAAATTTGTTGTATTAACGGTCATGGTTAAATAATATTCATCACCATTACCTACATTAGCTGGAACATCACCACGAACAGTGAATGTATAAGTTTTTCCAGCTTCTAAATAGATTTCATCATCAAAAGTCCAAGTTTCTGCATCAGCATCTGCTGAAGTGTCATCAGGCAAATCACCCAATGTCATTGTTCCAGAATAAGCTGCGCCTGTTTTTGTATCAACGATTTCTAATTCATCAATATCCCAGTTATTTGCAGCACTTCCATCACCATTTACTTCAACCATTGACATTACCAATGAAGTGATGTTTACATCTGTACTTCCAGCACTTAAAGTTAAAGTACCAAATTCTACATCTGTTTGATCATCCATTGTATCAATAGCTGTACTTGAGAAACTGATATTTAATTCAGCTCCATCCATAGTGATAACAGAACCGTCTCCAGCGTCATTGTAATCTGTATTTACAACTGTAACTTGAGAATTATAGCTTTCACCAATCATTTTTAAATCGGTTGTATCTTTTAATGTGAATTCAACTGTATTACCGTCTCCGTTTACGATATCACCATAAACTGTGAAAGTTTCATTTTTTGATTTTTCAATCAAATATGGTTCTTCTAAAACGAATGTTACATAATCAGATTCCATTGTAGCGTCAGCAGCTAATTCTGTTGCGCCAACCATTAAGTACATATTAGCAATGTCGCCATCACTAGCTGTACCTCTGTTTTTCAATGTTACAGAGTATAATTCTGCATCTTCTGTTGGAGACATAGCTAATTTAAATTTAGCTAATTTTACATCTGTTTCACCGATTTTCTTTGTAGCTGGAGTACCTTCATCTGTAATAGTAACTTGTCCAACGGTTACATTAACACCGTTCATTTTGTTACCATAAACAGGTAATCCATTTACATCACTACCTTTTGTTGTTACATCTTCAACACCAAGAGCATTGTATGTTCCTGCTGTATCCAATTTTGCAGTGATTGTAAGAGTTTTTGATTTTCCAGCAGGGATTGTCCAACCACCAGAAATATTGTAGTTCATGTAACCATCTGATGTCCAAGATGTTTTGGTATTACCCAATTTTACATTATTTTCATCATAAAGAGTTACAGAAGCAAAATCTGAATCAGAACCTAAACCTCTACGACCAATTTTGATAGAGTTTACAACTACATCTTCATCTAAAGCTTTGAAGATAACTTTTGCAAATTCTACATTGTCGATATTGATAGGTACTGTAGCAGCTTCAGGACTATTAGCTGATAAAGATACAGCTAAATCACCACCTACTACTGTAGTTGTGTCACCTGAAGTTTCACCCAATTGTGCTGGGTCTTCCATTGTTGAAGCTAAAGTTACTGTTTCAGTGCTCTTGTCTAATTTACTTAGTACAGTAGCAGAAACTGTTCTAACATCAGCAGTTACGTCACCGTCAACTTCGTATAATTTACCGTCCATAGCAAAGTAAACTTTGTCTGAACCGGTTTCTTTTACGAATTGTCCGTTATGAGGTACTGATTCATCAAGTGCTGCACCAGTACTCAAGAAATTTGACATAAATACACCAGGAAGATCTCTTACCAATTTAGCCCAGTTTTCACCATATAGAGCTTTGGCAACAGCTTCGCTTCCGATAGCTGCTCTAGTATTTCCAGGCAATACGGCATAAACCGTAGGTGATTCTACTCTTTTAACAAGACGTGAACCAGGGCGGAAATTTAAACCAGCAGGTGTAGCTTGTTCGTACATGTCGAAACAAGTGTTTGGGATAGTTTTTACATCAGAAAAACTAAATCCCCATGAATTGAATACTTCTTCTGTTGGGAAGTACATTGATTCCATTTCAGAATTCAAGTAATAAACTGAATTGCTTCCTGGAACTTTGTACAAATCTCCAGCTTCTAAAGCTGGACATTCTTCAGCTTTTACAACTGTTGGTACAAGAGTAGCAAGACCCATGCTCCAAGCGATTGTCAAAGCGACAACAGAAAAGGTAAATAATTTTTTACCGAATTTTAATACATCGTTCATAAATTAATTAAACCTTTTTTATTGTTACGCGCGCTATTTTTTAGGTCGTAACAATAAACTTTATAAATTACCACTGACGACTCAAGATTGAGTCACGACCTTTCTTGTCTAGTGGGGTCCTTATGAAAAGAATGTTTAAACATTACAATCCATAAGTGATTGCCCTTTCACCAAACAGTCTATTTTTGATAGACAGGTGGCCTGTGTTAAAAAACAGGCTTACTGTATGGCATTGGAAAAAGTTTTTTTGTTTTAATAAACAAACAAACTTCCCCCTGGCCACACAGTAATTTTAGGCTTGAATAAATAAATCTTTAAAGAACGCTTTTTGATTTTTAATTTTTAATTTCTTCAGTTTTTATTGCTTCAGTACTACTAACAATATTTGTTTGAACTGTTTCTGTCGCTGTATTTTTTACTATAATATCTATTTTTATTTCTGCTTCTTTTGCTACATTAGTTATTTGTTTTGTTTTTTGAATTGCTCCAAGGACATCATCTTGTATTAAATTTGTTGCTTCATCTTTTCCTTTTTCTAATTCTTGTCTTGTCTGATCTAAAATATTTTTTACTTCAATTATTTTTTCTGCATTTAAAATAGTACTGGTAGTTAAATTGATTGTGGTACTATTGGCATTTAAATTTAAAGTGCCAGTTACAATATTATTATTAGCAGAAATATTTATAGTACCAGTGGTCACTGAATTATTTAATGAATTTCCTATATTTGAATTTATATTTAAAGTACTGGTTGATTGGTTAATATTGTTTAATTCAGTTTCTTGTTTTTCTTTTTCTGTTTTTAAAGAATCAATATGTGTTTCTAAATTTGTTACTATGTTTGCGATATGTTCACTAACTATATTTTTTTCTTCTTCAGTTATTTCATTATTAGCATCAACTTTTTTTTGTAAAACGACCTCTACCATTTCCAAACTTGTTTTTTGAGTTTCGTTTGCAGTTTCATCTAAATCTTTTGCTAAATCAATGTCTGATTCAGCTATTTTTTCTGCAGAAGCTTTTACAGAATTAGTTATTTCGGTTGTTTTTAAACTTACTTCTTTTACCATTTCTCCAGCCTTTTCTGGCGAAATCTTTTTCAAACTTTCATTTGCACTATTTAAATTTTCTTTCATTTTATCTTTTGTATCTTTTATAATTTTAGCTTTGTCTTCTTTTTCTACTTCAGTTTTTTCTGAAACTTGTTTGATTACATCAGCTTTTTTAGTAGCAAATTTTAGATGTAATTCTGCTTCATCATCTTCATTAGCTAAAGCAATTTGACTTTTTTCTACAACATTATTTAAAGCTACTTTTGTACTCCAGAGCATATCTCCTGGTTCAGCATAAGCACTAGCTATCCAACCACCACTAGTAAAAAATAAAGCTAAAAATACAATTAATGCTGGTTTAAAACCATTTTTGAAATTATGTGGAATAAAGGCTTCAATATTTCTTTCAAATTTCATTATTAAACTTAAATTTTTTCCATAAACTTCAATTTTTTTCTCATTTCCAACATTTGTATTAGCAATTCTATTTAAAAGATCTTCTTTATTTTTTTGCATCCAAAAAGAATCGGGATTTATTCCGTTTTTTATTTGTTTCATCATTTTAAGTTGTCTTTTAAGTTCTCGCATAAAAAAACAATTTTATTTTTCCAATTCTTTTTTTAAAATTTTTAAAGCTCGATGTAAAGTAACTCTAATGTTAGTTTGTCCTTTACCAGTTATTTCAGAAATTTCTATCACTGATAATTCTTCAATATATTTTAATAAAAGTAATTCTTGATATTCTTTTTTTAATTCACGAATCGCAATCATTACTTTATTTATGTCATATTTCAAATCCAAAGTATTTTCAATTTTATTTTCTCCAACTAATTCTTCTGGATTCATCTCTTCTATTTTTTCTATCAGACATTCGTTTTTATTTATTTTTTTTCTATAAAAATCAATCACTAAATTTCTGGCTATTGAATAAATAAGTCCACTGAAACTTTTTATTTTTTTTTGTGAAGCATTTTCACTTATTAAATAATTCCAAACCTTTAAAAAAACTTCACTTGTTATATCTTCTGCTTCTTCTTTATTTGATACTTTCAAAAATACGAAGCGATATATTTTTTCAATGTAAAGATCATAAAGTTCTGCGAAAGCTTGTGTATCTCCGTTTTCTCTCACTTTATGTAGTAGTATCTTTTCTTTGTATTTAGAAATTGCTTTCATAATAGAAGACGTATAAATTAAAAAAGTGTTACACTTTTAATGCACACTCTACTGTATAGCCTTTATTTGTGAATCTAAATTGCTTTAGATTTGCCCCTTTTATTACAAAAAATAATAACACATTATTTCTTTTTTTTCAAAAACTTATCCACAAACAATTTTAGAATTAAGAATTAAGATTTCAGAATAGTTTTTCTTAATAATTTTATATATAATAATTATTAGTCTAAATTTTAAATTAATATTCTAAAAAACTAATTTTTTAATAATAAAAATTCTAAAATCATAAATCTTAAATTATAATTTGTATAGACTATTGTATACAAAAACCATTATTTTAAAGATAAATTAAACCTTTTTTATGATTTTTGTATAGAGTATTGTAGACAAAAAAATATTTTTATCTTGACAAACAGATATTTTTATGGTATGTTTCTTGTGTAAAAAGTTTTATGGAACTAAACATAAACCAAACCGACAATCAAAAAAATATTGATAATAAAAGTGAAGAAAAAAAAGAAATAATACGAGTTTCAATATCTGAAGCTGCTAGATTATTTGGTGTAAATCCACAGACTATTCGTCGTGCTATAAAAAATCAAGATTTAACTTATGTTGTAGTTGCTGATAGATACAAAATAAACTTTGAAAGTTTAGTTAAATGGTCACAAAAAAAGACAACTGTAAAAAATAAATCTGACCAATTTGGTATAGGTCAATATGTAGATAAATGGAAAATAAAAAATACATTATATTCCCCTAGCAAAAAAAGTCTGGGTAATAAAGAAAAAAATAAATAAAAATCCGCTGGCTGGCGGAATTTTTTTATTTTAAAATTCCTGACAAAATTTGATTTTGTAAAATAATATCAATATCTGAATTGTCTATCAAAAATTTTAAAGTCTCTTCATTTTGAATTTGATCAGCAAAAAACACCTGACAATCTTTATTTATTTTTATTGGTTTAATTTCAATCTCATTTTTTATTTCATTTTTTTCCTGCCAAAAATTTAAAACTAAAGTCAAACCTGTCATAGTGTCATCAGCAAAATATTGATCAAAAACAAAATTTCCTAAACTATAAAAAATAAATTTTTCTTTGTATTTTTCAATTGATTGAATCACATGTGGATGACCACCGACAATCAAATCAGCCCCAGCATCAATCAGTAAATGAGCTTCTTCAATTTGTTTACTATTTGGACGATAAACATATTCTGTCCCCCAATGCGGAAAAACAATTATAAAATTAACTTGATCTGATTTTATTTTTTCAATTTCATCCAAAACAATATTAAAATCAAAATCAATTAAATCATTATAAGAAATAACCCCAATTTTCAAATCATTTTGTTTTATCACAAAAGAAAGATTTTGCTGTTCATTATTTGGGTCTCCAAAATAATTTAGATTATTTTTAGATAAATAATCACGAGTCTGCAAAAGACCATTAAAACCAAAATTATAAGTATGATTATTTGCCAAATTAAACAAATCAAAATTTTCTGATAATATCGGTAAAAACTGCGTTGAAAAGGTAAAAATTGGTTTATTTGGTTCAGCAATGGATTTGAAATCAGTAATAGGACCTTCCAAATTTGCGAGTTTAATATTGTATGTTTTTAAATCTTCATTGATAAAGGCAAAAGGAAAAGAATAATCCCCTTTTCCGCTACTAGTAATTTTTTCTTGCACACTCCGATCAAGCATAATATCACCAGCAATAAACAAAGAAAATTTTTTCTGAGGATAGGCAAAAACCTTATCATTTTTTTTATTTAAAAAATCAGCTTTATTTATATTTAAAGGAATTAATTTATCATTTTTTACCAAATCATTTTTTGTAAGAAAAAAATATTTACGGACAAAAAATCCGCTTAAAAATATTAAACAAATTAAAAAAATAAATATTAAAAATGAAAAAATATTTTTATTCATATTTTTGTTTATCTTAACATTTTCTGTATAAAAAAACAACCGGAACACAGGGTTCCGGTAATAAAGTGGCTCTCTTATTTTTTAATCCGCCGAGTAGGATTTCCTCCTCTGCTTGTTATATTCTTTGGTTGTTATTGCCGCCAAAACAATCAAAAGTGCAACAAACAACACAAAAAAAACAAATACAAGCCAACAGATCCAAATAAGCCCAGTCTGTAAACTCACAAGAATTCCTTTATGAGTTATAATCCCGTAAAGAAATCCAAGAGACATTATCGGCAAAAAAATCACGACCGACAAGTCCTTTATTTTAAGGAGAAGAATCTTTCTCCAAGATTTCTTTATCCTCCAAACAAAAAACATAAAAACCAACGAACCTGCAATTGGATCCACAGCATACCTATAAAAAGGTATACTTGGACTCTCAACAGCCAAATAAGCTGTCATGCCCGCCGAAATCACAGCTGCGATTCCAGCAATCCAACCTAAAACATAAAAAACACTTTTCAACTTGTACATTTTTTCCTCCTAAAAAAAATAAAAAGGGCAATTTGCCAAACATAATAATAAATTTTTTTATCTTTGTCAAATATTTTTTTACTAAAATTTTAAAAATAAATTGAATTTTTATGGTTTTTTCTATATACTATAACTAGTTTTAATACTTAAATATGAAATTTTTTGAAACTTATTTTACTCTGCATCATTTACGTCATTCACCTCTAAAATGGTTTTTGGCTACAATTATCTACCCTATTCATTTAGCAGAAAAACATTATAAAAAAGTTTATCATCTAAATTATGTTCATGCCAAAAAACTTTTTATTTTTGATTTATGTCTTTTAATTAGTATTTTTTTTATTGGATTTACCACAATTTTTTGGTGGACTTATGACCCAACAATTACTGATTTAGTTTACATAAATATTGAACAACCAAATACAAAAATTAAAAGTGGTGATTATATCACTTACAAAATTAGTTATAAAAATGAAAGTACGGTAAAAATGGAAGATTCAATTTTAAAAATTGAATTACCTCAAGGTTTTATGCTTGATAAAACTTTGCCAGAAAATTTTGATAAAAAAACTAATGAATTCTCTTTGTTAGATATCAAAGCTGGTGAATGTGGTTCAGTGATGATTTCTGGTTGGTTTTACGGCACTCCTGACGAACACCACTTTATTCATGCTAAATTGGTTTATAAACAAGAAGACAAATCTAGAATTGAAGAAAAATATATTCCACTTATCACTATACCACGTGGTTCAGTATTACAAACTGAAATTATTGCTAATAATAATATCCTAGACTACGGTAGTACTCCGATCAAATTGAAAATAAAAAATGATGGTGAATTAATTTTAAATAACATAGAAATCAATTTAGAAAATGAAAATTTTTCAGTAATTTATGGTGAGCCAACTATAAAAATTTCCGAACTTAAACCACAAACAGAACAATTATTTTCCGTAATTTTAAAATTAAAAAATTCTTTTGAGTCAAAGCAAATAAATTATTCTATCACACCTAGTTTAGAAATTAATCAAACAGTAATAAAACAAAATACTATCTCTCATAATTTTGTGATTTTACATCCAGACTTAATTTTAACTAGCAATTGGCAAAACAATATCAATTCAGTTTCTCCAGCTGAAAATTTAAAATTAAACTTAAATTTAAAAAATTCTGGTGACACTGATTTAAAAAACCTAGAAATAAATATTCCGATTGATACAACCTTAATTGATAGTAATAAAATAAAAGACTTAAATTCTATTGCTACTTATAACAATAAAAATTTAAAAATTAATATTATAAATAAATTGGTTCAAAACGAAGAAAAAAATATTGAAATTATCTTACCAATTTTAACTTATCCACAAGGAACTGACATAAAATTAGTTTTAACTCCGGTAATTAAATCTGAAGTTGAAAATAGTTTGGATATTTTTGAAATTGATAGTCAAACTTCTGAAGTTAAAATAGGCACAAATATTATTTTTGACCAAAGTTTAAAATATTACACAAACGAAGGAGACCAAATCGGACGTGGACCAAATCCACCAGAAATTAACAAAGAAAGCAAATATTGGGTTTTTCTTGAAATTGAAAATGGCAGTAGTCGTATAAAAAATTTAATTTTAGATACAAATTTATCAGCTAACATTTCTTTTACTGGCAAAACTAGTGTGAGCAAAGGAAACAATATAATTTTTAATGAAAAAAATAATAATATTCATTGGGAAACAACAGCTTTAAATCCTCATGAAAAAGTTGGTGTTTATTTTGAAGTTGCTTTTACTCCAAAAAATATAGAAGAAACCAAAAATTTACTTATTTTAAAAAATAATTCTTTGGCAGCTGTTGATACTTTTATAGAAAAAGAAATAAAAAAAGTAAACGAAAATTTAATACTAAAAAATTAATAAACTATTTTAAAATAAAATCCACTCAAATAAGTGGATTTTTTAATAAATAAAAAACCCGCTTAGTGCGGATTATTTTATATTTTCTATCAAAACTTTTGTATAATGTTGGCGATGACCATTAGCTCTTTTGTATCTAACTTTTCTTTTGTATTTGATCACTCTAATTTTTTTACTACGTGAATTTTCCAAAACTTTAGCAACAACTTGTGTTCCTACTAAATAAGGAGTTCCAATTTTAGTATTTTTTCCGTCTTCTTCGCTAGTAAGCAAAACTTTGTCAAAACTTACTTCCGAATCAACTTCGGCGTTTAATTTTTCTATTTTTATTTTGTCGCCTTTTTTGACCAAATATTGTTTACCGCCTGTTTCAATGACTGCGAACATATTTAAATGATTATTATTAAATTAATGGGAAACAGCTCTATTTTATCTTATCATCACTAAAAAGTCAAGTTTTTACTCCACAATCAAAATTTTATCACCTATTTTTAACTGATTTTGTTCTATAAAACCAGCTGGGAGTTCCAAAACCATATTTGCAACTGTTCTTGGGTAATAAATATGTAATTTTGCTTCATCTACGCCTGGTTCTGGATCAACATGTGGTGCCATATCAACTATTTCAGTATTTTTTAGCCAGATAATATCAATCGCAAAATTCATATCTCGCATGACTATTCCATGTCTAGCTAAAGAATTATAAGGAAAAAGCATGGCATCAAAATTTTTCATTTCTTTTCTACCACCCAAACCTTTTTTTTGTTGGTAAATACTTTTAGCTACTAAAACTTTTAATTCTTGATTAGCTAGATTGATTTCAATTTTTTGAAAATAAAATCTTTGCCAAAAAAAAGCAAAAAATAAAAAAAATATAAATACAAGCAAATAAATTTTTTGTTTATTATTTTTTAAACTCATATTTTTTATTTTTAACAGAAGAAAAAAATAATATCATTAACATCACAATGGATAAAAATATAAAAGTTAAAACTTTACCACCAGTTTGAAAAAATAGTGCTCCCATGCCACACAAAAAACTGAAAAAAAATAAAATTAAGACTGTTTGTTTTTGACTAAAACCAATTTTTAATAATTTATGATGAATATGTTCGTTATCTCCTTTATAAATTGCTTGTCCTTTTTTCCATCTGATAATAATAACTCTAAAAATATCTAAAATTGGTATTGCCATAACTAACATAGTTGTTGCTATTTTGCCACCAGAAATTATTGCTAAAACTCCTAAGAAAAATCCCAAAAAAATACTTCCACCTTCACCTAAAAAAATTTTTGCTGGGGACCAATTCCATAACAAAAAACCCAGACAAGCTCCAGCAAAAATAATTGCAAGCATGGCCACATCTGGCTGATACCATTTATCTTGCAATGACAAAAAAAAGATAACAATTGAACCAATAAAAGAAACTCCAGAAGCTAAACCATCTAAACCATCTAAAAATTTTGTAGCGTACATCATAAGCATTAACCATACAAAAACTAACAAATCAGCTAAAAGTACAAAATTACCGAAATTAAATATTTTAAAAGTAAAACGACTCAAATCTATAGTTCCTAAACCAAAAGGATTAGTTATAAAATGTGGTCCGATACCAAAAAAAATTATTGATAAACTCGCTAAAATTGGAAACAAAATTTGATATCGTGGTCGCAAATCATATTTATCATCCAAAAAACCACCAATCATAATTATAATTGAACCAATAAATAATCCTAAAATTTGTCTTGGCAATATATCAATGTAAAAAAAATGACTTTTACTTAAAAGCAATGAAAAAATAAGTAAAAACACAGAAATAAAAATTGCTAAACCACCACCAAGAGGGATATTTTTTTTATGAATTTTTCTACTTTGTTTTTTTGCTTTATCAAAAATAGCCATTTTTCTCATCAAAACAATCACAAAAAAAGTTGTGATACAACTTAATAAAAAACTAAATAAAAAATAAGCTAAAAACATATTATTTATTTGCTGATTTTATTTCTATCTCACAATTTTCTCCTAAAACAATAATATCTCTTCTTTTTAAAGCACCTTTCAAAATTATTTCAGCTAATTTATTTTCAACTTTATCTTGGATAGCTCGTCGCATTGGTCTAGCCCCAAATTCTGGATCAAAACCAATTTCAGCTAAATAATTTAAAGCACTATTTTCAACTTTTAATTCTATACCTCGTTTTTCTAGATCTTTTGCAACTCTTTTTAACATTAAACTGGCAATAATTTTTATTTCTTCTTTATTTAAAGCCTTAAATAAAATAACTCCGTCAAAACGATTTAAAAATTCTGGCTTATAATAATTTTTTAATTCACTTTTTAATAAAATATCACGAACTGATTCTAAATCAATTCCTTTAGAAACTTGATCTTGAACAAAACTAGAACCAGCGTTTGAAGTCGCAATAATAATTGTATTTGTAAAATCTATTGTTCTGCCTACACTATCAGTAAGACGTCCGTCGTCAAAAACTTGTAAAAATAAATTTAAAACATTTTGATCAGCTTTTTCAAGTTCATCAAGTAAAACTAAAGAAAAAGGATTCTGTCTGACTGCTTCAGTTAAAATTCCAGTCCCTTGAACATTTGGCTCACCAATCAATCGATAAATTGAAGATTTATCTTGAAACTCACTCATATCAATTCTGATCATTTGTTTTTCACCACCAAAATAAACTTCAGCGATAGTTTTGGCTAATTCAGTTTTTCCTACTCCAGTCGGACCTAAAAATAAAAAGTTGGCAATTGGTTTTTTTACAGATCTAATTTCAGCTCGAGCACGACGCAAAGCATTAGCAATCATAGAAACAGCCAAATCTTGACCCACAACACGTTTATGCATTTCTTCTTCCAGACGTAATAATTTCTGTCCTTCATCTTCAGAAACAGTAGTAGCCGGAATTCCAGTTTTTTCATTGATTACTATAGCTACATCTTCTTTTGTCACTAATTGATTTTTTCCACGTTTACTTTTTACATAACTAGCAACTTCCATCATAAGTGATATAGCTGATTCTGGTAAATTTTGATCATAAAAAAATTTATCTGCAAAATTTACACAAGATTCAACTGCTTCATAAGAAAAAAATACACTATTTTTATACTCAACCACAGAAACTCTAGATTCTAAAACTTGAATAGCTTGGTTAATATTCATTTCTTCAACATCAACCTTACTAAAAACTGAACCGATTTCTGTATTTGTCAAAAACTGGTTATAAGCTTCTTTTGTCGTTGTTGCAAACATAATAAATCTACCACTAGACAAATATTCTGCCAAAGTTTCTGAGACATCTAAACCTTCTTTTTGTCCTTCAGAAACAGTGAGTAAATCTTGAAGATTTTTTATAAACAAAATTATATTTCCAGCTCTGGCAACTTCATTCATTATTCTGATCATCCTTTCTTGAGCACCAGCAATTGTAGTTCCGGCCATCAATGACGAAGTAGAAATTTGGACAAATCTTTTATCCAAAAGTTTTTTTGGTGCATCGCCATTGATCATTTTTTGGACTATACCTTGGATAAGAGCTAATTTACCAACTCCCCGATCACCTACTAAAACTACATTGTTTTTTCCGCCTTCTAAAATTCTAAAAACTTCTTCAATTTCTTTTTCTCTAGCCACACAGGCATCTAAATTTCCATATTTAGCAGCAATTGTAATATCACGACTAAAATTATTTAAATAAGGTGTAGCCACAGCTGTCATAGCTCGATCCATGCCATATTTATTTATTCCGCTAGCTGCTTTTCTAAATTCATGATAATTTTCCCAAAGTTTTTCATTAATTCTTACCCATTCAATTACATTTTTTAATTTTTCACTGTCAATTTTTAAGTCATACAAGACTTCTTGTAAAAATTCTGACTGTTGTACTGTAGAAAGTAAAATAGCTGTCAAACGATAACGATTATCTTTTAATTCTTTAGAAATAAAAAATCCGTGAAATAAAATTTGGTTTAAATCTTCATTAAAAAGAATTTGACTTTTGTATTTTTCTTTTTTTAATCTCTGAACAAATCTAGCTTGTAAAATTTTAGCTGGAATGCCTAGTCTAATAAAAATATTTTGAATAGCTGGAAAATCTAAAAGACTAATAAAAAGATGATCAATATTAACTTCCCTACTATTAAATTTTCTAGCCAATTCATAAGCATTTTGCAAAGCATTCCAAGCATCAGGAGTTAAAAATTTAGAAATATTTATTTGATTTTTTTTTGAATAATTAGGTAAATCATTCCAAGTTAAATCTTTTTCTAAAGTTTTACTATATATTCCTTCTTTTTTTTCAATTCCTCTTTCATAATTTATAAAATATGTCTTTTTTTCTCTCATAATCAGTCTGTACCAAAAATACATTACAAAAAATATGGCTAACCAAAAAAATCCTTGAAAAACATAGTCTTCACTAAACCAAAATTCAGCTGAAAATAATTCTAAAAATAAATTATTTCTGTAAATTTCTAAAAAAAATAAAGTAAAAAATAAAATAGAAAATAAAAAAGAAAAAATAAATCTAAATTTATTTAAAATTCTAGTAGCTTTTTTTAACTTTACGTGAAAATCAGAAAAAATAACTGGAAAAAAATAAAACTTATTATCGTAAAAAAGACCTAGACTTTTTGTCTTACAAATTTTACAAACTTTACTATCTTTGTTATCTGGACGATTACAGTCAGTGCAAGCTAATAAATTTAATTTTTCATTACTTTTAAACTGCATAATTATTTTTTAAAAACCGAAATATAAAACATAAAAAAAACAAAAATCGGCAAAATAAACCATAAAATAAATAAAAGAAGTACAAACCAAAACCAAAAAAATAAAGCCAGTAGTCTAAAAAATACATTAAAAAATCTGACAAAAAAACTTACTAGACGTCCTTGAAAATCATATTGTCCAAACATTGGTACAAAAATATTTTTTAACCAAATCCATGGGGCTAAAAATTCATTTCCACATTCAAAAAAATGATAGCAATAAATTATAGCTTTTTTTGTTCCCGAACTATACCACCAAAGAGGGAAATAAAAAAAATCCCAAATAAATGATAATAATATTCTTTGCAACACTAATAAATACATAGTATAAATTTTATTGTCTATATTATAGCACAAAATATGGTCAAAAGTAAAAAACAAAAAAAATGATGTAATAAGATTTTTAAAATAATAAATAATCAAGAAAAAAAACTTATAAAATAAAAAACCCGCTCTATGCAGGTTTTTTACTTTTTAATTTTGAATTTTGACTTTTTTTATTACATGTCCATTTTTTTTCTCAAAAAAGCTGGGATTTCCAAATCTTCAGTATCTTCTTTTTCTTTGTCAGTTTTTGTTTGAACTTTTGTAGAAAAATCATCATGATGTAAATTATTATCTTGTCTATTGCGATTAAAATCGTAATTATCATTTAATTCTTCTAAAGAATTTTTTATCTCTGGTTTTTTTGGTAATTCTTCAATTAATTTCTTTTTAGTAAAAATATTTGAGTGATGATCTACTTCTTCATCTTTTACTTCTTCTATTTTTGAACCAAAAAGACCACTTTTAAAAATATTTTGTTTAATTGGATAAACATCGTTTTCGTTTACTATATCATTTCTTTCTTTTTTAAAATTTAATTCACGATTATTTTCAAAACCAGTAGCCACGACAGTAACTTTTACATCATCACCTAAACTTTCATCAATATTAGCTCCCCAAATAACTTTTACATTTTTATCAGTAGCACTAGTAATCATTTCTGTTGCTTCAGATACTTCTTGCATACCCAAATTTGGACCACCTGTAATAACTATTAAAACACCTTTTGCACCTTCTATTGAAACTTCAAGAAGTGGACTAGAAATTGCTTGTTTAGCAGCTTCTACAGCTCTATTTTCTCCGCCAGCTCTACCTATTCCCATAAGTGCTGAACCAGTATTATTCATAATCGCTTTTACATCAGCAAAATCTATATTTATCAAAGCTGGAATAGTAATAATTTCAGAAATACCTTGGACTCCTTGTCGTAAGACATCATCAACTATAGAAAAAGCTTCAAGTAACGAGGTTTTTTTATCAACTATTTCTAAAATTTTATCATTAGGAATAGTAATCACAGCATCAACATTACGGATAAGTTCATTATGAGCATTTTCAGCAATAACACTTCTTTGTGGACCTTCAAAACTAAAAGGTTTAGTAACAACTGCAACAGTTAATATTCCAAGATCTCTTGCAATTTCAGCAACTACTGGAGCAGCACCAGAACCTGTTCCTCCTCCTAAACCGCAAGTAATAAAAATCATATCAGTACCTTTTAACATTTCACGAATTTCATTTTGTGATTCTTCAGCACTTCTTTTTCCTTTTTCTGGATCCATACCAGCTCCCAATCCTCTAGTCACTGTTTTTCCGATATGTAATTTTTTTGGCGCAGCATTATTGTGTAAAGCCTGTACGTCAGTGTTCATAGCAATAAAATCAACTCCTCTAATTTTACTCGCAATCATTCTATTTACAGCTGAGCCGCCCGATCCTCCAACTCCGACTACTTTTATTTTGGCAAATGTTTCTATTTCTGGTTTTACTTGTGGCATATATTTTGAACAAAAATAAATTTTATTTTTTGTATACATTTTGTATACATCTAAATAGTTTTTTTCTCCTTAGTCATAACTAATTATATTTTATAATTTTTACATTATTATGTCAAGAAAAAATAAACAAAAAAATCGGGTTTTAAACCGATTAATATTTTAAATGTATTTTAAGGGATTAGTGTTTTAAAAATCTTTTTGGATTTACTCAAAAATTTATCGACAACTTTAAAATTATTTTTTTTCTGTACATTATTTTGTGACAAAACAAAACCCCATTTTACTAAACCAATTGCAGAACAAAAAGCAATATCATTTATTTTATCACTAATACTTTCAATATTAGTTATGTAGCCTTTTTGAGCTGGTAAAGCTAAGATATTTTTTGCCATGTCAATAATTCCGTTTATTTTTGCTCCACCGCCAATTAAAATTGCTCCGGCTGGTAACATAGCATTTTTTTGGACTTGTTTTAACTCTTTATCAACTTTTTCAAATATTTCACTCATACGAGCTTCAATTATTTGAGAAACTAGATATTTAGAAACATATTCTTCTTTTTCAGCTCCATAATCTTTTAGATCAATAAAATCTTTTTTACCAACATCGCGACTATTACAATTTCCGTGTTCAATTTTTATTCTTTCAGCAATATCAATTGAAGTTTTTAATCCTAAAGCAATATCGTTTGTAACATATGAAGAACCAATAGGAATCACAGCACTATGAATTACTTCCCCGTCTTCATAAACTAAAACACTTGTGGTTGGTCCACCAATATTAATAACCACTGAGCCTAGATCTTTTTGCTGATTATTTGTTACAGCATCACCAGCTGCTAATATTGATAAAACAAAATCATCAATATCTAATCCGGCTCGATAAATTACCCGACTTAAATTTTTTAAATAAGAGCTAACAGTATGAATAATTTTTGTTTCTACTTCTAATCTTTTTCCAGTCATACCAACAGGATCTTTTATTCCTGTTTGCCCATCCACAATATAACTTTTTGGTAAAACATGAATAATTTCATGATTTAAAGTTGGAGTAGAAATAGATTTTGCAGATTCAACAGCTCTTTCTATATCTTCGATTGTGATCTCGCCATCATTACGTGAAACAGAAACTATGCCTTTGCTATCTTGAGAAATAATTTGTGTTCCTGAAACACCAACCCAAACATGTTCTACTGGCATGCCGATAATTTTTTCAGTTTTTTCAATAGCTCCAGAAACCGTTGAAACTAAATCTTCGATACTAGTAATTTGGCCTTTTTGAATACCTTCAGATGGAACTTCAACTGCGGAAATTATTTTTAAAACATTATGGTTATCCGCCATATTTTGACCAACTTGTCCGACGACCAATCGAATATTATTTGAGCCGATATCTACACCAGCCACCAAGTCATCATAAATTTTATTTGTTTTTGACATACCAGTTAATGGATTATATAAAAATTTTACTTATTATAACATTTTTTCTACAATTTTCCAAACAAAGAAATAAAATAGGGATAAAAAATAATAATTCCTAAAATCGCTGCTCCGCAAGAAGCAATAAACACAACTCCGGCCATTATATCTTTGATTATTCCTGCGTGTATTTCCATTCTTGGTTTTAAAAGATTAATAAAAGTTTCAACCACAGTATTTGTTAATTCTAAAACTAAAACCAAAATAACCATCATAAACACAATCATTTTTTCCCAAGTTTTAATATCGAAAATAAACATTAGCAAAATTGCTAAAATCCCAAAAAATATTTGGATTCTAAAATTTTGTTCATGCAAAAAAACATGTCTTATCCCAGCAAAAGCATCAAAAAAACTATTTTTTAATCTTTTTAAACTAAACATATTTTTTTAATTTTTAAAACTATTTTTTCTTGTTCATTATACATTAAAAGTGCTTCATTTTTCTTATAATGGTCATAACCTAGAAGATGTAAAATAGAATGAACCAACATTCTTATAAATTCTTCTTTTTCTTGAATACCAAAATTTTTCGCTTGTCTTTTTATTTGTGGAATAGAAATAAAAATATCTCCTAAATCTTGTTTTTCAACACCAGTAAATTCAACACTTGGGAAAGAAAGGACATCAGTAGTTTTATCTTTATGTCTATATTTTTTGTTCAATTCACGCATTTTTTTATCACCAATCAAATTAACACTCACCTCTTTATTTATTTTTTTTACTTTAAAAATAAAAAAAACTATTTCAACAATTTTTTTATCTGGTAGGATTTTATTTTTTACTTGATTATAAATCAAACATTCCATATTTTATATAAAACTGTTTTCTTCCAAAACAGGTGTTTGAACATTATCAAGATTATTTTTTTCTGTATTTTCTTGATTTTGTACTTCTGTAGTTAAATTATTTTTTTCAGATTCCAAAGAATTATTTTCTAAATTTGATAAACGAAAACTTTGCGACATCATTTTAAATATATTTCGATATTTTATCGGTCCTAAATCACGTGGATTATAAACTAAAACATAAATATGAGCTTCGTCTTCAAAATAATAAACTAAATTATCTCGTCTAGCTAATGCTTTATATTTAAAACGATTAACAAAAGTTAGTAAATCGCCAATTTTTTGTTCTTTAGAATTTTCTGAAAACCAAGTATAAAAATCTTGATTTAACTCTTTATCAAAAACATTTACTGAAATATAATCACCACTAATTGAACTAAAAATTGCTTGTTTTGCTTGGTTATCAACTTCAGCTTTTGTCCAAGTAGCTGGATAGTATATTCTGTATGAATAATAAGGATTAATATATTCTCTGACCAAACCAGAATCAATAATTTTTACAGGTGCAAATCCATTTGGATTATATAAATTTTCAACTTCTTGTCCATCGAAATAAGAATCAAAATCACTATCCCATGCACCACTATCCAAACCAAAAACTTCTTCTTCCAAATCAGTCAATTTATCACTATCACTATCAGCGGTATCCATATTTGACAAAGGAGGAAAATCAATAAAAAGATAATCTTTTATTTCTTGTTCAGTATCCACAATTTCGCTTTCTTCAGTTTTTTCTTCTATATTTTCATTTTCAGTTGAAGACACATTTTGTTTTTCATCTATTTGCTGATTTGAAGTATTTTTATTTTCTGAAATTGTAGAAATATTATTTTTTAAATTAGTTTGTAGATAATCATAAACAACATAAATTGAAATCGCAATTAATACGAAAATTAAAAAAGCAATCAAAAAAAATATTTTTTTCTTTTTGTTTATTTTCTTTTTTTCTTTCTGACCATTATTTGATAAAGAAGTCGCAACATTTTTTACATTTTCTTGATAAATAACTGGATTAGCTCCAGCATAAAAAATATCAGGAATAGTTTCTATATCTAATATTTCTTTCTTTTCTTCTTTTATATTTTTATCTTTTTTGCCAAACATTTTGATAAGATTAATTTTAATTATTGAATTTCAAATAAGCGTCCGCTACCAAGTGGATTATAGCCATTTTTTATTTCTGAACCATCTTTATAAGTATCATTGTCACTGTCTGAATTTAAAGGATTTGTTTTCCAAATTATTACTTCATCACCATCACTTAATTCATCCAAATCAGTATCCCAATTTAATGGATCAGTTTTTAAATCATATTCTCTAACATCATCTAAACCGTCATTATCTGTGTCTACAGGCTCACCAACAATAATACTTTCATTTACATCGTTTTCTGTTTTTTGTTCTGAGTTATTATCTTGATTTTCATTTTGATTACCATTTACTATAATGTTAGTATTAACTTCATTTTCTTCTTGATTTAAATTATCATCAGTATTTGTCACTGAATTATTTGGAAAATCATTAGTTTTATCGTTATTTATAAAACCATAATAAATCCAAATACTTCCTGCTGTTAAAATAATTAAAACTAAAATCAATATAATCCAAACTAAACCTTTTTTACTGCCAATTGGCTCTTTTATTGCGTATACATCATTATTATTCATGTAAGCAGGTTGATTATTTAAACCAGACAAATTTGAATCAGCAAAAGGACTGTTTTCAAAATTATTTGGTTTTTGATTCAAATCATTATTTTTTGGTTTCAATATCCCAGCATCCAAAGCCGAATCTTTAACTGAAGAAAAATTTTGATCTTCTTTTGTTTCTGAAAACATATCTTCAGGCTCTTTTTCAAAAGGTAAATTATTTGGTATTGTCCCTGGTTTTTTTAAATTTTGATCATCAAACATATAAGTTATTTTTAAATTAAATAATTTTATTCTTTTACCATAACTTGGCAATTTTTTGAACAATAATAACAAGACTCATTACCACTCTGTATAGTACACACGTTTCCGTTTAATCCACCTAAATCACATTGTTCGTTGTTTGTTTTTTCTATTATACCATTTCCACAAATATTTTCACTACCAACAACTATTTGACAATCGTTTGTACATACAGAACCGGCTTTACCATTTTGGCTAGTTCCCAGATCGCAAGCTTCTCCATCTTCTTTTATACCATTACCACAGACTCCAATATATGAAGTATTTATAGTACAATTATTTAAACAAGAATCATCATTTATCCGATTACCATCATCACAAGTTTCACTTTCAGACCACTGAATAATTCCATCACCACAATATTCACCAAAAGATTGGCAATCATAAGAACAAGTATAATATTTAGAAACTGGACTATAAGTTTTACAACCAAAAATCTTTTCAAAAATTTTAATAATTGTATTAGTATCTGATACACGATAAGGAATATCCGTACCACCTGCTTTTGCAAAAGCATTCATATTTGCGTTACTAATTCCGTCAAAACCAAGTACAAAAGTCTTTACACCTTTATCTAAATATAAATTACTTAAAGATGATGTTGCCAAATTTATTTCTTCAGCTATAAACGCTGAGGTACTAGAATACGCGTCTTTTTGTGGATTTCCATCAGTAATCAAAAAAACAATAGGTAAATTTTCTCCATTTAGATCCGCAATACTGTCAATATTTTCATTTAAATCTTTCAAAGCTTGTCCTGTTGGTGTCCAAGTGTTTGGCACTATTGAATTTAAAGCGGTTAAAAAAGTATTAATATATTTTGTAGGTTGTGTTTTATTATCACATAAATATAGACAACTGTGATCTTTTAAATTTGTTTCGGGACAATAATCTTCAACTTGCGATCCACTATTTTTTCCAAAAACACCTAAACTAAAATTAATTATATTTTTATTAGAATCAACAAAAGTATTAAGCGTATGTAATATTGATGTCCAACGAGAACCTGCCATTGAGCCAGAAATATCCAATAAAATATGAACTCTTGGTTTAATAGTTTCAACTGGTGTTTTTATAACTCCTGTTTGCGAAACATAATTACAAATTCCATTTATACTCTCACATTTTTCTAATAAAGTATCTCCTAAATTGTAGCCATTTGTTCCATTTTTTTCTATATAATCAATTTGGTTATTACCACAATATTGTGCTACTGTTTTTGTTCTACAATCAGAACCGCATTTACTTCCATATTGACCATTTTTTGCACCATCATCACAAGATTCTGTCATACCTTCACCATTTGGTTTTTGTATTATACCGTCTCCACAATACGAATCACTTACAATTGAGGTACAGGCAGAATAATTCCATTTACAATTTTTATCACAAGTTGCTTTACTATATTGACCAGAAGAACAAGTCTTTAATCCAGTTTTATCATAATAAGAATAGACAACTTTTGCTTGACCAATTTCACATTCTTCACCAGAATTTTTATTGATTACTCCATCACCACACACACCAGTATAAGCATTTCTTGTATCATCTATACAATATCTTTCTGAAACTTTAATTTTATTAAGATCAATATATTTACTCAAAAAATTATTATCTTGAGAAGAATTAAAGAATTCTAAAGGAGCATAAAATTTATAAGAACGTGGACTAGAACTCGTAAATTCATATTCATAAATTTGTGACCAGACCGGACATTTAAAAGTTGAGCTAGCCGAATTCCAACAAGTTAATGGATCATAACCTTCGCAATCTCGCCATTCATTTATTGGATCCATAGGTAAATTTCCTCCAATTAATGAACTTAAATAACCCCAAGAAGACCATTTGGAATTAGTATAATTATTAATATAAGATCCACTTTGTAAGTCGGCTTTAAAATCATTATAAGAAGTATCTTTAAAATAAGTATCTAATGATGTTTGAATTGCAGTTAAATCATTTAATCTTTTAATATCTCTAAAAAATTTAGTTTTCTGATTTGAACAAATACCTATTGTACCATTTTTTGGCTGTCCTAAACTATCTCGACAATCAAAATCAGTCAAACAATCATAAGCAGTAATTGCTGAAGGATTTGAACGTAAATTTCCATTATTTGCCAAACAAACATTATGGTCAGTCATGTTAATATTAAAACGTAAAGTATTTATTAACTGTTCAAAAACATTTAAAGTATCGTCACTCGCGCCAGTATCTACACTAAATAAATAGATATTATTATAAACTTGATTTTCATTTAAATTAAAAGCATTTATATAATAATTTTTTCCATCAGTTAAAGCAGGATAGCCTGCAATTTCTGTTATTTGCATTTTACCAAGATCATTAGTATTAAATTTATTTTTGTACCATTCTTCTAAAGAAAAAACTTTGTCACCATATTTATTATCATTTCTAAATATTTGAATTCCGATTACATCATTAGTTCTTTCAGAAAAGAAAATATAACGAACTAAATTATTTATAATACAAGTAGATTCTCCACAATTACTATTTTGTGTACAAGATATTGTTGGATTATTTTCACAATAACCTTCGCCTAATTCTGCTGGGCTAGAAATTACTTTAATTTTATCAAAACGTGGCAAATCATCAATTTTAGTAAAAGGATTACCATTGTCTGCACAATACATCATGTCAAAATTAAACAAATTATTTACAAATTTATTTTCAACATTTAGATGACTAGAGCTTCCTAAAATTTCTACTTCGGCATCAGTTGGCCAAATATTAGAACAAAAATAAGCTGTTAAATTAAACAATTTTGTAAATGATATTCCAACTTGATTGTTTTTAGTTGAAATATCTTCGGTTATGTCTGCATTCAAAACTCCACTTATTTCCCCTTCTACACCTTTACTAGAAATTGTATTTCTTTCAATATCACCACCAGAAATATCAAATATTCGATTTTCAATTGGCATCCAAGACCAAACCCAATTATAAATACCAGCAATAGGTGCTATAGCTTGACCTTTATCAGTCAAAGCTTGGGCTTCAAAAACTTTTGATTCATTTGGCGAACGGAAAATATATTCTTCTGGGTCTACTGTAATTTGGTTTATTTTACAAACATCAGTTTGCGTTTTAAAATACCAAGAATCTAAAGTTGAAGTTGAAAAAGGATTTTTTATAGATACACCCATCATATCTTTTATATTAGTATTACCACCTTGCAACAAGACAAAGATATGAGCATCACCAGTTAGCAAATTATTTAATTTAATATTTAAAGTACTAGTGGTATTATAATTTTCTGAATCATTTTCAATTGAAATATTTTGAATTTTATTTGTTTTACACCAACGAATATTTTTTAAATTTACTTCTCCAAATTCATTATTTTGTTTTGGTATAAAATAAAGAGGGAAAGTAGAAGCATAACTATCATCAAAACCAAAAATTTTAGCAAAAAATATTTTTATTTTATTCCAAATTTTTGTAAAAAATCCAGTATCTTTTAGAGCTATATAATTTGTAATTTCTGTACTTATATCTTGACTGTCATCAGCACAAGATTCGTTTTTATTTATACCTTCAATAATATAAATATTTTCATTAACTTTTAATGAAGTTGGATCAATTTTGCGGTTAAAACTTACTTTTAATAAAGTATTTGGACAAACTCCTAAACTATTTGTATAAGGATATTGTCCAATTCTTTCTGGTCTAGCAAAACAACAAGAATTATTGGCTACACCATAATTATTTTCCAAAATATTTCCTGGACAATCATTATCACCATTTTCTTTTTCACTAAAACCACATTGCAAAGCATAATTACCACTACCAGCTATAGGTCTTTCTAAATTCAAAGAAGAAACATTTCCTAAATCATCATAACTAGCCATGGCTGTAGAAGTAACTTTAATTGTCGTGGTCATGAAATCTTTTACAGTAGTAACTTCCCCTAATGAAGTTATAATTTGTATTGGATTTTTTCCTAAAATATTTCCCGCATAACTACTAGATAATTCACATTTTGGATTTTCTCCAATTCCTACAAAGCCATCACCGCAAACACTAGGATTACTATATAACAACGAAGAACCATTAAAACTACAATCAGCTGAACAACCTTGAGTATCAGGATTACATTCTGCTAAAGTTGCGATTGGACAAACATCTTTTTTAATTAAACATTTATTTGAACAAACTTCAGAACAATTTTCTCTAAAACTACCTGCGATTGAGCTATTGAAACAATCACATTCTTCTCCATTTTCTGTAATTCCATTACCACAAACACTAGTCGCTAAATTACAAGCTAAATTAGCTTTATTTCTTATTGATTCAGCTAAATCTGAAAAATCATATTTATAAGCTGAATAAACAGCAGTTGTCTCTTTTGTATAATAATTATCACACCAAGATTGAATTAGTGATGTTCCTGTATGCAGACAATTATTTGAACAACCAATTTTATTTATAGCAATATCACAATCTTCTCCTGAAGTTATTCCGCCACTTCCACACAAAGAAACATTTACGTCTCCTGTTTCAATTCTTGAACTGCCTTTATTTAAACAAATAGCTGAACAAGTTTCATCATTAGAACCATTTGCAGAACCTAGATCACATTCTTCACCAAAATTATTTTCAACTGATCCATTACCACAAGTACTTTTATCACTATTTCCTGGACGCAAACAATCAAAACCACAACTCAAACCAGGCGTTTCAGTTGCTAAAGCAATATCGCAATCTTCTCCTGGATCAACTACTCCATTACCACAATAATAATAAGTAGAACTATCAAATTTTTCATAACTTACATCACTACCATTTGGCAAACAAGACATGTCACAGAAAGAATTTAATTTTCCATTAAAACTAAATTGGGTGCTTGTAGCAATTTGTTCATCAGCTACTTTCCATTCCCAACCAAAATTCCAAGGATTTAAATATTGTCCATAAGGACTACAAGAATCAGGGGCCGCACGACAAACTGTTGTATATTTAATTTTTTGGCCAATAAAAGTTGAAATAAAAGGATCTGGATCAACACCAACTTTATCTAAAGCACAAGGAGCGTTAGAATCTTTTGTCCTAAATTTCCAAACATAATTACCGTCGCTGTCATTTCCAGTTAAATTTTTTCCTAAAGTTATTTGACTTCCTCTTATTGAAGAAACAGCACTAATAGGTGCTCCACCTAATGTACTGGTAGCAACCAATTTTACTAAATACCAAGTTGCTGGTTCTAAATAAGTAAGAGGTCCGTAAAATCTTAAATTATTTTCGTCAGAACTTCCTTCTACAGAATTTATTTTTCCTAAAGAAGAACAATTTTCTCCATCATTACACTTATATAATTCAAAATTATTTTCATAAGTATTAGTAGCCATGATCATATTAAATCGAGCTCCAATTTCTGTATTTATACAAGCTTCTATACAATTTGGCCATCTTTCCTCAACTCTTGGATTACCAAGATCAATATACAAAGTTGAAGTAGCAGTAATAGTTTGTTTTTGTGTAATTTCATCACCATCATCATTTGTTGTGGTAACAGTATTTTCAGTTTGTGCAAAAATCTCAGTACCAGCTGGATAATTTTGCCAAGCTTTTGCAATCGCAATATCCGTAATTTCTACTTTGGATCTTTCTGAAGTAGCTGGATTACTAGAACTATTTGTTGGACCCCACTGCCAATCTTCATTTTCTGCATTTAAAACTATACAAGCTTCATCCCCTAAACCATATACATTATAATAAAGTGGATGCATGTAAGGATCATTTAAAGAAAAAATTCTATCTAGATCATAAATTTTTGTATAGCGGTCATCTTGGACAATACCTAAAAGATAAGTAGTAAAACTTGGTTTATTTATACCTGCACCAGTAAGTAAACATTCTTTGTTAGAAGTTTTAAAATCAAAATAATATGCACTATCATTATAATCACTAAGAGGTCTGGTTATTTTTAAATTTTCATTCATTTCAATATTATTTCCAAATTCTTCCACAGTTTCTTGTGATTGAATATTTTTTGATAAAACTATTCTATAATTAATATTTGAATCTAAATTTGAACCATCTTTTTTTCTTAAAATAATTGTTTCCGGAGTAATATTTAAAATTTTAAATTTATCTGAAACATTTTCATCACAAATTTTATTTCCTTCATCTATTTCACAAGTAAAAATATTTATATTATCAGTATTTAATTCATTATTATTTATAATTACTGTGTCTGATTTAACACCCAAAGTAAAACTAATTTGTATTTGTGCGTTAACACAAGAATCTTCTGTATTGTTTTTTCTATTCCAATCTAACCAAGGTGTTGGCGAATAAAAACCTTTTTCTCCACAAGATTCAATGACACGAAATTCTCTTGGAATTTTTCCACTTGTCATACGCCAAACATAACCTGCTTCTCTATTCTCTCCTTCACAAACAAATGTATTTTTTTTGACTAAACCTGCTTCTGGACCTTCGGCACAACATTTAAAACCACTTGGCAATTCATAATTTGAAACTAAACAACTATTAACATTGTAAGTAAAACCATTGCTTAATAAAGAATTTACTTTTATCGGCCCTGTGGCCATACTAAAACCTAAATCTGAGCTAAACGGAATATTTGTTTTAATAATACATAAATCTGGATTTGTTATATCAGAACCACTGAAATTTCCTGTGGCAAAACCAGGACATTTCATTCCTAAAATATATCCATTTGAAGAAACATTCAACTTAGTTTTAAGCCAAGTATTCAAGTCATTTTCTTGGGCTTTATAATTCCAAAAATAAACTGTTTCTGAACCAGTATTTTGATGTTTAAAATTTTCACCAATCAAAAATATAAAATTATTATTTCCAAGCAAAGGCGCATTACCACTATTTGGGATAATATTACATATGCTTGGATTTGGTTTTCCTTCTAAAATTTCAAAATTTACAACATTACTTGTTAAATTTTCTCCATCTCCTCTGATAATTTTTAAACCAAACAAACCAGTACCAGAGGTACTAGGAACTTTTGTAATAATTTGTGTATCTGTCCAAACATTTTCCCCACATTCTACTGGCAAGTCGTCAGTAGAAAATTCTCTACCATCAGATAATATTATTTTTACTTGACCTTTAGCAAAACCAAAATTTTTTCCATTGATTGTAATATAACTTTTTGGTGTAGTACTAGTTGGGTCAACAGAAGCAATAAAAGGAGTTTGGTCTTCCTCTGTTTTTAAAATATTAAAAGGTATAGTGTTTGATTTTTCTCCACCTTTTGCCTCAGCAGATACACTGTATTTCCCTGCTTCAAGAAAAGGAACAAAAGAATATATTTCGGTATTATTCCAATTTCTTATACCTGATTTATAATTATTTCCAAAAATCAAATTACCAATTTCAGAACCAAATGATTTTCCTATAGAATGAATCAATGTTTTTGGTGTTGAAGTAGCCTGGTTATTCGCATCTGCTGTTAAAACAGAACAAAGTCCTGGTCTTTCTATATTATTATAAGTAAATTTTAAAGTAGGACCAAAGAGATCATTACTTGTTTCACTTTTTTTATCAGAAGTTTCTAAAAATAAATCAACTTCATTTTCGCTTAAAGTTTTTTCTGGAACTTCCACAACTATCCAATTATTATTCCAAACATCATTTCCAGAACATGGAGCTAAAACAGCATTAATATTTCCAAATTTAATTGTTCCAACAGCATCACCAAAATTATAACCATAAATAGTTACCCAATTACCTGATTTACCATTATCTTGTTCAATGGATTCTATATATGGCCATCTTTCACAAGTACAACTTCCACTACCATTACATTCATTATTATTTGTATCAATACACTTTAAATGAAGACCAGCATTACAATCTGATGTTCTTAAACAACTAGCACCTTCCCCACTACCGCAATAATTATCATCATTTGAAACATCACCATCAAAACAATAGTCAGGAGAAACTCTAAATTCCAAAGTTTTCATTGATAAATTATGATCTGAATCATAAACTGTGATTTCAGCTACATAGACTGTATTATATTCAAAAGAAGACGGAATTTCAAAAGGAAAAGAATAATTATATTCAGCACTAGAACTTTTATTTAATCGTGGACCGTCAACATATCTCACAACAGCGTTTTCTGGTTCATTTTTTTTATAAGTTTTAAAAACAAAGTAAGAATTACTTTTATTATCTCTTTCATCTACAGAAATATTTGCAGCTGAACTTTTAGAAATTTGTAAATTATTTTTAGTACCATTAATTTTAAAATCAAATTCGGGTACAATTGAATCTAAAATAGGAGTATTTTGCCAATTTGATAATTTAAAACTTGATTCTTTTGGATAATCATCACTTGATTCTAATTTATTACCATTTATATCTTCTAAATTATTTTTAACTTCTACAAAATATTTTCCACTTGGCAAACAATAAATATCTTCTGAATCTTTTGAATCACAAACTGTAAAATCTTCTTTTGGATTTGCTTCAACTCCATAACCATTTGCAATAGATCTAAAATTAAATTTTTCATTAGCTTTTTGACCATCGTTTGTTTTAATATCAAAAATTTCATCTGCATCTAAACCAGTATTTAATTTGTGACTAAAAATAACTCTAACCACTACATTATGCATTTCAATTTCATTATCATTTAAAGTGTTAGGAGTTATACTTTTTACTAAAAATTTTGTTTCAAAAAGACAAGATTCAGGATAGATATCACAATAATCAGAAGGACCAGGACCAGGTTCCTCTTCTCCGATAATTTGCCCTGTGTTTGTCGCCCAACCAAGACGTGTTAAAACAAATTTAGCTATTGCCCAAGAAGATAAAACAATTGCCAATCCAATAACACCATTAATAATAAATTTTTTTGCAGTTGAAATTTGTTCATCATTACCACCAGCTGTCATCCATAAAAATCCACCATAAGCTACCACACCAAACATTATTATACCAAGTAAACCTAATAAGACATTTATAATTCTAGTAATTATAATTCGCAAATCTGAACCACCCAAAGCTATGTTTTGATCGACAGCATCAATTCCACCTTGAAAAGTATTACTAACAGTTTGAGCTAAAGAAAAATCATATACAAAAAATAAACCACCAAAAAATAATAAGGAAAAAATTATAGTAAATATTTTTTTGTGTTTGAATTCAAACATAGAAAAATTTGTTTTTAATTATAGATCAGCTCGTTTTGGTACAGAAAATACAGTAGAAGGTGTTGTCGGAACTGGTGCTTGTGTATTTTCTTCATATTGACTATCACTTTCTGTTTCCAATTTTTGTAAACAATTACTTATATTTGGTTGCAAAACATCATTAGATAATTCTCCAGAACCATTTGTATAAACACAAGCAGTGTCAATTTCTGAATTTTCTGTGACATTAACGCAATTATTAGTACTAATTATAGAACCGTCTTGTTCAGAAAAATTTATTACACAATCTTCTACAGCACTAGAAGTATCATCAGGTCCAAAACCAGGATATAAACAATTTTGGTTTATACTTTGAACAGTACTAGAAACTACTGGAAAATAATACAAATCAAGTTGATTTGGTCCAAAACTTCTATGTAAAATATATGTTTCTGTTTTTTCTTCTCCAATATTTTTTGAATTTGTCAAAAACCATAAAGAATCTAATTTTTCACAATTTTCTGAATCTGAATTTTCTAAAGCTGCATCTGCACAAACATGTTCTGGATATTCCTTTAAAAGAATAGAATCTTTTAAACTATTAAAACGCATTATTTTACTAAATTTTATTTTTACTTCTTCGTCTTCTTCTATATTTTGAGCGTCAATTTGTGGTTTGATAGCTTGGATGTAAGGTCTTGATCTATCAATAGTATTTCTTACACTAAAATTCCATAAAAAATTATCTGGATTTTTTTGATTGTCCAAAATAATTTTTTGATCACCAAAATCTCCTGGATAATTATAAACAAGAGTATCATTATTATCATTATCAACATTATTTAAAGCATTTAAAGCTAAATCATAAACCCCGCTAAAAGGTACAGCTTCAAAAGGATTTTCTAAATTATTTGTAGATTTAGCAGTATTTATTAAAACCTCATAAGGATTAGCACAATTTGGATCATCATCAGGACCTGAATCACAATTTACAGTTAGACAATACATTGTATTACCACAAGAATTTTGTCCACAAACAGAATTGGTTATAAATTCAATTGTTTTATAAGAATTAGTAATTTGCCATTTTCCAGAAACTACTTCTCCCTTACCATTGACCAAAATATTATTAAATGCTGAATCAGTAGAAAAATCTCCACTTACAGTTGTTGGGTCGATAGCTTCAGAAAAATTTATTTGTAAAACTTCATTTTTTGAAATTATTTTTCCATTTTGTGGATAAACATTTTCTACTTTTGGTGGTGTTAAATCAAGTTCTGTTCCAACTTCAAAATTCCAATAGTAATATTTAGCGTATTGATCAATAAAAATTGAATCAGCAGAATTTTTTTGTTTTAAATTTTCAGATAAATAAACTGAATACTTTTGATTTTCCATTGCTGAACCTAAATATGATAAAGGACGAACGACAATTGTATAAATATTATTTTGCTCTGCATCTTCAAAAGATGGTAAAACGATAGCTTCAGCTGGTTTTTCAAAATTATTAAAATTTCTAATTTCTAATTCTGGATTTTCTGCTAAATTTATTATTTTTATAGTAGAAGTATTTATTCTATCGCATTCAGAAGCATATTCGAAAGAACCGTTATTATTTAAATCTAAACAATCACCTAAACATTTAGAATTAGTTGGGTCTGTTTCACAAGAAGAATTTGAATCAATTATAAAACTGTTTGGTTCTATTGGCATTGCAAAAGTAATCACTATACTAGTATTTCTTGGGACATCTGTTTGATCTCGCATTGGATAATGATCTTTAATAACTGAGCCCAAAGCTCCAGAACCAAAAAAATTATCTGAAATATTTTTTTCTGTTTTTTCTCTAGAACCATCTCGATTATCCAAAGCATTAAATAAAAATCTGACAATTGTAAATGCTGATAAAATAATAACCAAACCAATTATTGCATTTTTAATTATTGATTTTGCTTCACTAATTTTATTTTCATCACCACCTGAAGTCATCCAAATAAAACCAGCATAAATCATGAGTGATAAATCAATTATTCCAAGAAGACCCAAAAAAACATTAATAATTCTAGAAATAATAACTCTAATATCAGTGCCACTCAAAGCTATATTTTGGTCAACTGTTTGTATTCCAGCTTCATAAGTATATGTATTTGTACTTTGAGCCAAAACATGTGTTCCAACCAAAAAACAAAAAAAGAAAACCGAAACAGTAAAAATAGCTGTCAAAGCAGTTTTCTTTTTTAATTTTTTAATTTTGTAAATCCAAGGGCTAAGCATGGTAATTTCCTTAGATTGAATTATTTTTTGTTAATAAATTAACCCAAATACTTCTTTACAAATTCCTGAACCATTGTTCCATCAGCTCTACCTTTTACTTCTTTCATTACAGTCCCCATTACTCTACCGAAATCTCCTTGTCCGTTAGGTTTCATTTCTGTAATTATTTTTTTTACGATTTGTTCTAATTCTTCAGCAGTCATTTGTGTTGGTAAATAAACTGTTAAAATTTCTATTTCTTTTTTTGATTTATTCACTAAATCTTCTCTACCACCTCTTTCAAAATCTTTGATTGCGTCGTTTAATTGTTTTACCTGTTTAGTTAAAACATTTTGGACTTCTTCATCTGATAATTCTTTTCGTTTATTTATTTTTTCATTTTTTATATCAGAAATAGCTAACTGCAAAACAGATAGCTTTTCTAAATCGTGATTTTTACGAGCGTCTTGTGAATCAATAGTTATTTTTTGAAACAAAGATGTTTCCATATTTTATTTTTTTATTTCATCAGCTGGTAATTTTCCGGTTTTTTGTAAATATTCTTTTCTCTTTGACATTTTGATATGATTTACAGTTTGTTTTTTCTTTTCATTTTTACTCTTATTTGGAGTAAAATATTGAATTTTACGAACTTGTAAAATCTTTCCGGATTTTTGCCATTGTTGTTTGACTCGGCGCATGAATGATTCAAAAGACTCATTCTTTTTTCTTTTTAATTCTGACACATTTATTCACCTCCTCGTGAATAATTAATAAATAATTTATAATTGTAATATAACACGTTTTTTTAAAAAAGTCAAAAAACTAGTTTAATATTTTTTGAGCATGGTGGACAATTTTATTTTGATCAATTATTTCTTGAATTCCTGATTCCATATCTCTAACTATAATTGTTCCATCTTGAACTTCTTTTTGACCCAAAATTAATGTATATTTCACTTCAGCTTTATCGGCTAATTCTAATTGTGCTTTTAAAGAAGTTTTAGCTAAATTATGGTAAACCTTAAAATTATTTTTTCTTAATTTTTCAATTATATTTAAAGCTTTTTTGCTAGCTTGTTCACCTAATTGGGCTAAAAATAAAGCATCAACTCTGTGTTTATTACTTTTTTCTTGATTTTGTTTCATTTCTTCTTCAGCTTTTTTTTCCAAAATATTTAAAATTCTTTCAATACCTAAAGCAAAACCAGCTGCTGGAGTTTCTGGACCTCCTAATTGACTTACAAGTCCATTATAACGTCCGCCACCACCAAGAGCAATTTCTGAATTTTCATTTTTTTCAGTTTCATCTTTTACTTCTTCAAATAATTCAAAAACAGTGTCCGTATAATAATCAAGTCCTCGAACTAAAGTTGGAGTTAAAACATAAGGTATTCCAGCTTCATCTAAATATTCCAAAACTTTCATAAAATATTTTCTGTTTTCTTCATTTAACCAATCTAAAATTTGTGGTGCCTCAGCAATGACTTCTATATCTTGTTCTTCTTTTGAATCTAAAATTCTAAGTGGATTTTTTACTATTTTTTTCTTTGATTCTTCTGATAGATAAGATCTCTTACTTCGTAAATAACCAACAAGTTCTACTAAATAATTTTCTCTATCAGTAATACTGCCTATACTATTAATTTTTACAAAAGCATTTATTCCTAAATCTTTTAAAGTATTATAAGCAACAGCGACAAGCTCAGCATCAACAACTGGATTGTTTACCCCAAAAGATTCACAACCAAATTGATGAAATTGACGATAGCGACCTTGCTGAGGTCTATCGTGACGAAACATTTGACCCCAATACCAAACTTTTACTGGTTGAGGAACAGTTTGTAAACCATGATTTATATAAGTTCTAGCAAAAGAAGCAGTGGCTTCTGGTCGAAGACAAACTTTTGTACCATCTTTATCTTCAAAAACATACATTTCTTTATCAATAACATCAGTACCTTTTCCGATTGATCTAATAAATAAACTAGCTTGTTCTAAAATCGGAGTTTCAGCATAAGAAAAACCATAAGCATCCGCAACATTTTCTGCAGCATGAAAAATGTCCATAAACATTTTTCCTGATTTTGGTAACAAATCTTTCATACCACGCAAAGTACTATAAATATTTTGTTTAGCACTTGTGGCTACATTTTTTGTTTTTCCAGAATCATTTTTTTTCTTAATAATTTTAGTTTCTGATTTATTTTTAAGTTTCTTATTTTTTTCTATTTTCTTTTTGATCATATGTAAAAATTAAAAAAATGAAATTAATTATTATAAATTGGTTTTTCAAAAATATTTATTCTATCAAAAGGAAAACCTCTAACCCACACTTTTCCAACTACAGCTTTTGAATCTATAGCACCAAAACTTCTCGAATCAAAACTTGAATCACGATTATCCCCTAAAACAAAATATTGATTTTCTCCTAAAGTTATATTAGTTGAACCGCCTGTGTCTTCATTAATATAATTTTCTTCAACTACAAAACCAGTAGGATTTTCTTTATTTTTTATAACGATTGTATTATTTTCTATAATTACTCTCTCGCCTGGTAAACCGATAATTCTTTTCAAATAATAATCACTATTTACTGGCGAATTAAAAACTATCACTTCCCCTCTAGCTGGTTCACGAAGACGATAACTTAATTCGTCTATAATTAAATAATCTCTTTCATAAAAATTTGGCTCCATTGAAGAACCTTTTACATAAAAAGGTTTAAATAAAAAGTATCTAACTAGTCCAATGGTAATTGCAGCCAAAAGAGCTACTTTGATTATTTCTAAAAAAAACAAGGCTATTTTACTAAAGAGGCCTTTTTCTTGAATTTCAAAATTATCATTAAGATTTTCTTCTTTTTTTTCTTCCATAATTTAATTATTTTAATTAAAAACATTATATAACAAAAATACAAAAAAATCAAATCTTCTAAATTAAAATTATTTTTTGATTTTAAATTAAAAAAGAATAATTTGATTATTCTTAATTCTTGATTTTCTTGTGGGCATGCTTGGAATCGAACCGAGGACCTTCCCGACGTATCGTCGGGACGCTCTAACCAATCAAAAAAATAATTAAAAAAAAGAATAATTTGATTATTCTTAATTCTTAATTTTCTTGTGGGCATGCTTGGAATCGAACCGAGGACCTCAGCATTATCAGTGCTGCGCTCTAACCAACTGAGCTACATGCCCATAAAAAACAAAAATACTATACAACATTTTTCTTTTTTTTTCAAGTCTTTGAACAAAACGATTGTGGAAAATAAAATTAAAAAAATATTTATAATAATTGTGGGTGATATTGGAATCGAACCAACGACCTCAGCAATGTCAATGCTGCGCTCTAACCAACTGAGCTAACCACCCGTACAATTTTAAATTTAATTTTTTAATTTTAGATTTTAACTTTTTTATTCTAAAGAAAAAACGTATTTTTGTCAATAAAAAAAGATAATTTTACTTATCTTTATTATTTAATTTTAGATTTTAAAATCATTAATCTAAAATTGTTTGTGGGCCGGGAAGGATTCGAACCTTCGAAGGCTAAAGCCAACAGATTTACAGTCTGTCCCCTTTGACCGCTCGGGAACCGACCCTTTTTTTAATAAAAAAGAGCCAACTCGGGGATTCGAACCCCGGACCGACGGTTTACAAAACCGTTGCTCTACCAGCTGAGCTAAGTTGGCATATATTTTAAAAAACAAATCATTGCCCAAAAATAGTATCATAAAAATTTTTTTTTGGCAAGAAACTTATCCTCAATTATCTGATTATATTTCATCTATTCTTTGTCTAAAGATATTCAGTTTTTGATTTTCAGGATTATTCATTCTAAGACGAGCAAAAACTTCTTCTGATTTTTCTTTTTGTTTTAAAATTATACAGGTTTCTAAAAAATTATCTAAATAACGTGGGTTATCTGGCTCTATTTCCAAAGATTGTTTGATGGCTTCTGCTGCAGTTTCATATTCTTTTAAAGCAAAAAATAATTCAAATATTTTAAAAAAACGAGAAGCATTGTTTGGATTTAACAAAACAGTTTTTTCATAATATTCTATAGCTTTTTCTATTTTACCTTCAGATTCGGATATTGAAGCTAATTTTAAATAAGTATCTTCATCGTTTTGATCTAATTTTAAAACAAACAAATATGTTTCTTTTGCTTCTTTTAATTGACCTTGATTTAAATAGACATCTGCTAAACCTTTATAAGCATCTTTATTTTTTGGATCTTGACGTAAAATAGCTAAATATTTTTTTTCAGCTGTATCCAAATCTTCTTGAGACAAATCTTGTCGGGCTTCTTTTTCTAAATTTTTTATTTCTTCTTTTTTCTTCAATTTTTCTTCTCTAGTTAAAATTCGATTATTTTCATAACTTTCAACTTGATTTTTTATTTTTATAAAATAATTTCTAAATCTTTTTTGTACTTCAAGAGCTTTTTTATAAAAATAATCTTGTAAAGGTTGTAATTTTTTAGATAATTTTTTATAAACATCACTATTTTTTTGTTCTGCTTTTTTTCTGATAAATTGATCTTTTTTAATTTGTTCTCTTATTTCTGGAACTGAATTAACATTTAGAACAATTAATTTGTTATAATTTTTCACTATTATAAAAATAATTATCAATAATGAAATTCCTAAAAGTATAAAAGGTAAAGAGGTTAACATAAAAAAATTATAATTTTGAAACTTTATCTAACATTTTTTGAAAATTTTCTTTTTTGCTAGAATCTGAACCTACTAAAACTCCATCGATTTCACTATATTGTAAAAAATCAATCACATTTTCATAATTAACACTACCTCCATACAAAATTGGAATTTCTAATTCTGTATATTTTTTTATTTCTTCTTTTAAAAAAGAAATTATTTTTTGTGCTTCTTGTGGTAAACAAGGATTACCACTGCCAATTGCCCAAACTGGTTCATAAGCTAAAATAAATTGTTTTTCTTTTAAATCAATTTCAGAAAGTATTTCTTGTAATTGATTGGCAAGTACTTGAAAAGTAAGATTATTTTCTTTTTCTTCTTTTTTTTCACCAATACACAAAACTGGTTTTATACCGTTTTCTAAACAAGCTACAAATTTATTTTTTACAACTTTCCCATCTTCTCCAAAAACATATCTTCTTTCGGAATGTCCAACTAAAACAGTTTGACAATCAATCTTTTTTAAACTAAATATCGAAACTTCTCCAGTATAAGCTCCTTTTTCATGATAATCAAAATTTTGACAACCTATTTTTACAGCTGATTTATTAATTTGTAAAATTTCAGACAAAGACAAAAGAGAAGGGAAAATAGCAACTTCAATTTTTTTTGGGTCAAAATCCATAGCAAAAACATTTTTTGCTAACTCTATAGATTCAGTGTTGTCTAAATACATTTTCCAATTTCCGTAAAGGTATTTCATAAAATTAAAAAATTATATCTTTTTTTTCAACATCGGCAATCAAGCCGATTCTTATTTTATTCCATTTAAATATTTGTTTAGCTATAGCTATTATATCTTCATTTGAAACATTGTCAATCTCAGAAAGTTTTTCTTCGATCGTCTTTATTTTTTGTTCATAAAAAACTTGATTCAGATAATAATTAGCTTCAACACTTGAATCTTCCATATCCAAAACTAAAGAACCACGTATATGTGTTTTCGCATCTGATAATTCTTTAGCACTTACACCGTTTTTACAAATTTTTTCTATTTCTTTTTTGATAATTGCAATGGCTTTATTTATATTTTTAGCATCCAAACCAGCACGAATATATAAATAACCAGTATCACGAAAATTTTCTGAGCCACTACGTACAAAATAAGCAAGACCATTTTTTTCTCTAATTTGAATAAAAAGACGAGAACTCATTGAACCACCTAAAATAACATTTAAAACTGCCAAAATTTTGTTTCTTTTATCCCCTATTTTAAAAGCAGGAAAACCAAGCATAAGTTGAGCTTGATCAGTTTTTCTTTTATCAATAAAAATTCTTTTGTCTTTTTTCTCTGAACCAAAAACCGCTTTTTTAAATTCTTGTTTTGTATTTTTTGTTTGTAATTTATTTTTTTCATTTCCAAAATATTTTTCAATTTTAGTTTTTACTTTATCATCAATTTTTCCAGCCACAGCTAAAAACATATTATGTGGACAATAGTGTTTATCTCGAAAATTTATTACTTCTTGTGGATCTAAATTTAAAACACTAGATTCAGAACCAGCAATATCACGACCTAAATCAGTTTTAAAATAAAGCAAATCTTCAAATAAACTATCAATATACATAAGTGGATTATCTTTGTACATTTTAATTTCTTCCACAATTACTGTTTTTTCTTTTTTCATTTCTGTACTTTTGAATAATGAAGAAAAAAGCATATCAGATAAAATATCTAGAGATTTGTCTAAATAATCTTTATCAATTTTAATATAATAACCAGTATATTCTTTACCTGTAAAAGCATTGTATTCAGCACCAAGTCTATCAATTTCTCTAGTTAATTTTAAAGTGTTTGATCTTTTTTTTGTTCCTTTAAACATCATGTGTTCAATAAAATGAGAAATTCCAGCAATTTTGTCTGATTCATAACGTGAACCAACAGGAACCATAATCCATGTTGTCACTGAATTTGATTCCGCACGCGGTACATATAAAACAGTCAAACCATTTTTTAATTTTTCAATTGAATACATAAATTTAATTTAGTTTTTCAGAAAAATATTTTTTTAAATCAGAAATCATGATTCTTTCTTGTTCCATAGTATCTCGATCACGAACTGTAACTTTTTTATCTTCCAATGAATCAAAATCAACAGTCAAACAATAAGGAGTTCCGATTTCATCTTGACGGCGATACCTTTTACCAATACTACCAGTTTCGTCATACATAGTCATCCATTCTTTTGCTAATTCTTTTTGAATTTTTTTTGTCAATTCTTGCAAATCTTCTTTTTTTGATAAAGGCAAAAAAGCAATTTTTATTGGGGCTAATCTTTTATCAAGTTTCAAAACAATTTCTTCTTCGTGTTTAGAATTTTCACTACCAACTCTGGTTTCAAAAGCATCAGCTAAAAAAGCTAAAGTTGCACGGTCAGCTCCGTCAGAAGTTTCAATTATATGTGGAATATATTTTTCATTATTTTCTTGATCAAGATATTCTAATTTTTCTCCACTAAATTGACTATGACGAGACAAATCCCAATCACCTCGGTCATGAATTCCCGCTAATTCTTTGAATCCCATGCTTGGATAATTATATTCTATATCCCAAGCTTCACTCGCATAATGAGCCAGTTCATCTTTTTCATGTTGACGAAAACGTAAATTTTCTTTTTTTATACCTAAATCTAAATACCAAGAAAAACGTAATTCTTTCCAATTATTAAAATATTCTTTTTTGTCTTTTGGATGAACAAAATATTGTTGTTCCATCTGTTCAAATTCACGAGTACGAAAAATAAAATGACCCGGAGTAATTTCATTTCTAAAAGCTTTACCAATTTGAGCAATTCCAAAAGGAAGTTTTTTGCGCATGGTTTTTTGTACATTTAAAAAATTTACATAAATACCTTGGCAAGTTTCTGGGCGTAAATAAATAGTATTACCTTCTCCTTCAACTACACCCATTTCTGTTTTAAACATCAAATTAAAATTTCGTACTTCTGTAAGTTCTCCACCACATTCTGGACAACGAATTTCATTTTTATTCATCATACCTGGTTTAAAATCTGGTTTTAATCCTTTGTTTTCATATAAATGGTCAGCACGCCAACGTTTTTTACATTTTTTACAATCAACCAATGGATCAGTAAAACCTTCCAAATGACCGCTGGCTTCCCAAACTTTTGGATGCATAAAAATAGCGGAATCAAGACCAAAAACATCATCTCTTTTTTGGACCATCGCTTTCCACCAAGCTTTTTTTACATTATTTTTTAATTCAACGCCCAAAGGCCCAAAATCATAACATGAAGAAAGTCCACCGTATATTTCTGAAGATTGAAAAATAAAGCCACGACTTTTAGCAAAAGAAACTATTTCCTCTAAAGAATTTATTTTCATATTTTTAAAATTTATTTTATAAAAAAAGACCGATACAAACGGTCTTGGGTCCCATAAATTTTATGGGAGGTTCCACCCAAGTTTCCCGACTAAGTCGAGACACTTTATAAATTTTCGCTAATTCCCTGATTGCCAAAATCAGATCAACATTAGTAATAATATTATAAAAAAATAAGTTGATTTTGTCAATAAAATTTATTTTTATATTAAACTAGCTATAAAATAAATTTTCTTTTAATTTTAAAAAAACAGGTTTTATCTGCCTGTCTTTTTTTTAAAAAACTAAATTAATCAAAAATATTTGGTTCAACAGCAAAACCCACACCAGTTGAAAATTGATCATTTCCATTACCTGCAACACCACCAACTCTTGAAACATAAGACATGTTAGTTTTAAGATATTTATTTATAAATATCTGCCAACCGTCACTATAAACATTGTTACCTATAAATATATACGTTTCATCACAGGCAATCTGTTTTAGTGTTCCCATTTGTGAAGTCAATAATCCATTATTATATAAATTTTCAGAGACAAAACTTAAATTGCTTTTCAAAAGTTTCAATATTTTATGAATATTTGTGGTAGTATCCAAAGCAATGTATATATAGGTATTATCACATGTTATAGAATAACCTTCATCAGTTGCTGTACCTAAAGAACCTATATTTATCGAATCAACAAAACTTAAATTGCTTTTCAAAACTCTCTTTAAAAGACTTCCGGAGCCAGAATCTAATAAATATAAATAAGTTTCATCGGCACACAAAGAACCAGAAGAACCATATATATTTGCTGTCACCGACACTTGTGACATTGTTTCTTTATCAAACTTTCTAATTCTTTGAGCATCTAAAACATAAAAATATTGATCATCCACGACTATATCGGTCATGTTACTAAATTGATTAGCATTAGTTCCAAAACTACCGACTTTAGAAACAAAATCTATTGTGTCATTTTTTAACCTTTTTACAACACGATAATTTGCCATATCCATTACAAAAATATTATCTTGATCAAGAGCAATTTTAGTTGGAGAACTAAATTGATCATCACCAGATCCAGAAGATCCTATTTTACTAACATAAGAAAGATCTGAAATTGTTCTTTTCATAATTCTGTTATTACCAGTGTCAGCAACAAAAAAATTAATTATACTTTCTCCACTCCCCACCATCACTTCAACCTCATCATAAACATAATTATATTGAGTTGATTTAATCCTAATTGTTGTTGACACTCCAGCAGTAAAATTTGCACTAGATAATGTTGAAGTAGCTGTGAATGTATTTGCTAATGTATTGGTAG